>ENA-OQEB01000119-OQEB01000119.1-human-gut-metagenome-genome-assembly--contig:-NODE-119-length-31358-cov-3.148826_pt1 | contig 31358 bp, 37 predicted proteins | sample MGYA00242787_ERZ504619 | MGnify/ENA primary metagenome ERZ504619 (study PRJEB26092, sample SAMD00036317) | human gut metagenome | host: Homo sapiens | study: EMG produced TPA metagenomics assembly of... | reverse complement strand
AGTAGGACGAAGAGCCAGCACCAAAACAGTAGCATACGTCCGTTGAGATTGGTACGCTCCCTTTCGTGCCATATCTCGGCTACATACCACATATAGTCGATGAAGCAGATCCGGTATTTGCGATTGTCCTTTTCCATACCGTTATCTCCATACAAAGAAACCAACCAATATAAGTATAATCAGAACGCTGACCAACACAATCTGAACCCTGCGGCGTGTTTCAGGCTTGCAATCGTCAAATAACCACAGTTTGCTGTTAAACTGCCAATGACACGCCCATTTCCAACGGAACAGCAACCCTGCAAGCCATAGGGCAAGCAACCCGACACCAAACAGCAACCCGTATTGCGGGTGAGCCTGCAACCACTCGAAAAACGTTTCCGCCTTGCTGTTCATTGCTTCGTATATATCGGTAACTGTCATACTTATAATTAAAAGGATTCCGAACACAAAAATAATGTTTTCCGTTCACATAATCACTACTTTATGCTCCAAAACACCAGCTGTGCGGTTATAAAACCAGGAAACAGCCCCCGTTAAGGTAACGGAGGGTGTTTGCGGGGTGTTTGTGTTCATTTAGTTCTGTTCCGGCAGGAGCTTGCAAAGCACCGGGTCGTTCTTGATACGTTCCAGCTCCTCGGCGACGATGCGGCCGGCTCTGCTTGATACGTTCGTAGTTTTCCTGCACGACCTGTTTCATGTGATCCGTCCCATTCTCATCCGTGAAGTCGGTAATTTGTGGTATCTTCTTGTACCGGGCCGTTTCCGCTTTCACTTTTTCGTTGTCCACGACAATCTCGCAGTGGAAAATCTTCTGCTCGATACGTTCGTCGAAATTGTCCGCCACGGCCCCGACGAACATTCCCTGCGTGAGCGTCGAGATCCTCGAGGCCGGGATCAGGCTGTCCAGCTGCGTGGATATGGATGTCGATTTGTCGCTGCGGCTCAACGTCATGCTCTGCCGCTTCTGCAATACCTTACCGAACCGTTCCGAGAGTGTCTTGGCCGTTTCACCTACGACCTGCCCGGAGAAGATGTTGCCCACCGTGTTCATCACGACGGCGGCCTCCTTGTCCCCGTAGTCCCTCTTCAACTGTGAAAAATCCTGGAAGCACAGCAGCACGGCGACCTTGTTGCTTCTGGCCGTGGCGATCAGGTTGTCGAGTCCCTTGAAGTAGATTGTCGGCAACTCGTCGATGATGATGCCCGATTTGAGCTGGCCTTTCTTATTTATGAGCTTGACAATCCGGGAATTATACAATCCCAAAGCCGCTCCGTAAATGTTTTGCCTGTCGGGATTGTTCCCCACGCAGAGTATCTTGGGATCGTCCGGGTTGTTGATGTCGAGCGTGAAATCGTCGCCCGACATGACCCAATATAGCTGGGGCGAAATCATGCGGGAAAGCGGAATTTTGGCCGATGCTATCTGGCCCTGGAGCTGGTCTTGAGCGCTCCGAGCCAGGCATCCATAAAGGGGCTGAGGTAGTTTTCGAGTTCCGGGTAGGATGTCAGAATCGGGAAAATATCCTCGTACCGCTTGTTCAGGAACTCGATGGCGTGCGGGAAGGTACAATACCGCCCGTTGTCGTAGATGCGCAGGAACCAGATCACGGCCGCAAAAAGGATAATGGGGCTTTCCACAAAAAAATCGCCCTGCTTCTGCACCCAGCTTCGGTTCAGGTTGAGCATGATGGTATAGGCGCTCTCGTAGGCGTCCGAAATATCGGTCATGAAGTCCGGGTGAATGGGGTTACAGCGGTGCGAGCGGCGCGGGTCGTCGAAATTTATGACGTAGAAAGTCGGGATTTTCTTGTAACTTTTCTGGTGATTCAGCAGGTGGTTGTAAGCGATTTCCGAAAGATCGGGAAACTTGTAGTCATAGATGTATTGGGTATAGCCCTTTTCGATTTGCTGTTTAATGAACTGGTTTACAACACAATAACTCTTCCCGCTGCCCGGGCTTCCCATGCAGATGCAAGCCCTTTGCGGGTTTACGACATTGGCGAACCCGTTGTTCCACTGTTTGTTATAGTAAAATTTCGTCGGCAGATTTATGGAGTACTCGTTCTCGATCAGGCGTGTTTCCTGCTGGAATGATTCGTTCTCGTTGTTGAAAGGGTCATCCATGAGATTGTTCTTCAGCAGGCGGGACATCCACACGCCGCCCATCAAGAGGCAGATATACCCGGCCGATAGGGTCAGTATGTAGAAAGCCGCGTTCGCTACCGCCGGCAGCGGCAAGTCCAGCAGCCACCAGTTGAAGAAGAACAGCACGCCTCCCGTGGCCAGCGATGCCGTGATTTTCCGCCAGGTAATTTTCTCCTCTTTTACTCCTTTTGTCCCGAGGCATGAAAGGGCGAGGAACACGACGGCGAAAAGTTTCGTCCATAGTATATTCCGGAACAGCCCCGCAGTGCGGTCGAAGTTCAGCAGAATCCTATCGACCACGCCGATATTGATTCCCCATTCCCGTATCTGCCCGTAACAGAACCAGTAGATGTTGATAACCACGAACAAGATACTCAATGCCCGCATGAAATCCATTGTTTTTGCAAGACCCCGAAGGTCGTCTTCCTGTTGCATAACCGTAAAATTTAATAAATGAATGATAATTGAGATGTTATACTTTCCTCCGTCGTGAGGTATTCCGCTTCCGTTGCCCGTCCCGTCCGGCAGGCGCTTGTTTCGGGGACAAGTCCCTCGTGTTTTCCCCGGGATTCCGTTTCCCGCCGAAGCGCAGCTCGAAGGCGTTGGCCGAGTATGCCTTTCCCAGCCGTGATCCGTTCACGACCGTCCGTGTTTCGTGGTCAATGAACGTCACACCCACGATGCGGCCGTTTTCGTTGCGTCGTATGTAGAGATCCACCCGGGCTCCCCGCAGGCGTTCGCGCAGTTCTTCCTCCGTGGGTTCTCCCCGAAGCGCTTTATCGACCCGGCCACGGATTTGCCTCCTCGTGTCGTCCTTCCCGAACCGTTCGGCGTTGCGCTCCATGTGCCGTTCCAGCCCGTCATACCCGACCTCTTTACCGAACAGTGAGGATTTGAGCGGCGCGGCCACTGCCTTGTCCCCGTTCTCGTCCAGCAGCGTGTAGAGCAATCCCCGGTAGGGGGTTCCGTTCCGCTCTCCCCGGACTTCCTCTATACCTATATTATATAAGGACAACAATGCCCGGAACTCGCCGAGGGTCTGGAAGCGGTATGTCGCCACGGCCGGTTTTATTACCGCTGCCACCTGGCGTTTCAGGTCGCCCCGCGTGTAATCGGCGGGGACGATCCCTTGCCCTTTCTCCCGCCTTCTCCCTTTGGCGGGATGCAGTCCGTACTCCCGTTCCAGTTCCTCGGTAACGGCCACGCTGTGTTCGTTGCGCCTGCTGTCGTTTATCTTGCGCCCGTCCTGGGCCACCTGCACCGACACGATATGGATATGCTCCCGTCCGATGTCGGTATGCTTGAATACGATATAAGGTTGTCCTCCCCAGCCCATGCGCTCCATGTAGGCCCCGGCTATCTCCGCGAGTTGCCCGTCGTCGAGGCGGTCTTCGGGAGCCGGGTTGAGCGACACGTGCACGACGGGTTTTTCCGTCCGGTAGTGCGAGGGCATCCAGCGCAGGAGGTCTTCTGCCGTCGCGGCCACGTTGAAGCGCCCATCCGCCGGCTCCCTCACGATGTGGGTCAGCAGCACCTTCCCGTCGCCCCGATCGACTTTCTCCTGGTTGTACGCCAGCGCGCCGTACACGTCTTTTCCGGTGGTGATATTGGCTACCATCGCTGTTTGAACTCTTCGGAGAGCGACACGACCTGCTGCCCGACGGCCGCCAGTTCACGTGTCGCTCTCTCCAGTTTATAGAGCAGCGCGAGTGTTTTCTTCTCGGAAAAATGCGCGTGCAGCTCCTTCACCACCTGGTTGTAATTCGTTCCCACGGCACGGAATTGGGCGTGGAAAGCGGTCAGCTTCGCCACGTATTCGAGCGTTCCCCGGTCGGTCTTTACCACCCGGAACGCCTCGTTGAACACTCTCGCTTTGATAAAAGCGGCTTTGGACAATAGCCCGGACTGCTCGTAAAGGTCGAGGAAACGGGCATGTTCACGGCTGAAAAGTTACCGAAAAGCGGTAAACGGCCGGGTCGTTTTTCGCGGGTCGTCCCCCTTTGCCCCCTCGGGGCTTTCTGTTCTTTTCCATCGCATCGAAATTTTAAGGAGAGGCCAGGGCCCCACCGGTTCCTGAAAATTCCGATCCCTTCGCGGCCTGCCGCCCTTCTGAAAAGCACCGACTCCGGAGGTGCTTTCTCCCCCTTGCGGGCAAGCTGTTTTCTGCTGCAAAACGAGAATCGTGCAGCAGAAAACACAGCTTGCTATTTGCCCTTTGCAAATACCTTCTGCCCGCTCGCGGACAGAACATTGAAAGAGCCGCCGTAAAACGGGGCAAGGACGGCTTCATTAGCGTCGGGATCGTTCACGAGGCAAAGATACCGACCTATTCAATCGCTTGTACCACAAGCGATTATGCCACTTGCGTCCACTTTGACGCCACACGCGGCCATAGCGGAAAAAGAGCATACAACCCGTGTTTTTAAGGGTTTACTTTGCACGTGAGAACGGATACGGGCAATGACACATCCTCCTGTCCGCACACGTGCGGACGGATGCAGAAAACACCGTGTGCAGAGGAAAAAGCGGGTCTTTGTCCGGATAAGCAAATGCGGTTGCGCATGAGTATAAAATCGGACACGCGCCCATGCACCGGCATACCGGCGTAACAGCCTGCCAGCGCACCAGCATATATGCGTGCCGGCATACCTGCATAAAATCTCATGCCGTCACTTGCCCGGATACGTGAAGAGATGAACGATTACCCGATTGTATAACTAAAAACGCATGGAACAATGAAAGAGAAAACGAAATTCGTGGCCTTCTCCACCCAGAAAGGCGGAGCGGGCAAAACCACCCTCACGGTGCTGGCAGCCTCTTACCTGCACTATGTAAAGGGTTTCAATGTCGCGGTCATCGACTGCGATTATCCCCAACACTCCATCGTGGAGATGCGGGAACGTGACCTGAAGCTTGCCCTCGAAGACGAACATTACAAGAGGTTAGCTTACGAACAATTCACCCGGCTTCAAAAGAAAGCCTATCCTGTCGTGGAAAGCAACACGAAAGAGGCGTTGGCCGATGCCGACTACCTCCTGCCGCAAGGTGATTTCGATTATGTGTTCTTCGACCTTCCCGGTACGATCAATAACGAGGATCTGATTCATTCCCTGGCCGGAATGGATTATCTCGTCGCCCCGATCAGTGCCGACCGGGTTGTCATGGAAAGCACCCTGAATTACGCAGTTGTGGTAAAGGAGCATATAATGGGCCGCGAGAAGTCCCGGATGAAAGGGCTGTATATGCTATGGAACATGGTGGACGGACGTGAAAAGACAGAATTATATCAGGTTTACGAGGCGGTAATGAAAGAGTTGGAGCTTCCTGTTCTGAAGACCTTCCTGCCTGACACCAAGCGTTTTCGTCGTGAGCAGAACGCCAGCCGTCGCTCTGTCTTCCGCTCCACGCTCTTCCCGGCAGACCGTTCTTTGATCCGGGGCAGCAACCTGGATAAACTCGTGGATGAATTGATCGAACTGTTAAAGTAGAATCTTATGAGCGGAAAAGAACATGACGACGGTTTGGACGCTTCCTTCATCATCAGCCAGGCCAAAAGCCGAAACCGGCCACTACATCCTTACACGCCGGAAAAAGAGGAGGAGGCATCGGCTCTATCGGAACCGTCCGGCGAGGCCGCCTCCTCGTCGGCTACGAAAGAGGAGGGACGCCGCCGAAGAGGGAAAGGCCAGGATTACGAGCGTCTTTTTATCCGGAACGCCCCCTCCAATACCCGAAGCGGCAAAACGGTGTATATCCGCAAGGAGTTTCACGAGCGTATAACCCGGATAGTGCAGGTTATCGGTAAGAACGAACTCTCGCTGTATAGCTACCTGGACAATGTGCTGGAGCAGCATTTCGCGACCTATCAGGAGGAAATTTCGGAACTCTACAAGAAACGGAACTCCGATATTTTTTAGTTATGAACCCAATATTTTTACAATCCATTAAAAACAATCCATCATGTCAGACAAAGCAATTATTTTATCTGTTATCCTGGCGGCCGTCCTTTGCGTCGCCGTACCCTTCATCTTCCGCGTGTGCCGCTACCGGCGCAGGATGAAAACCCTTATCGTCCCCGACGGCCCTTCGGGGGAGGTCGCCGTGGGGACTGTCCCCACCCCCGAGGCCGAGTACCTGGCCCGTTACATCTGCCTGCTGCGGCTGCCTTTCGCCGGTAACAAGCACGTGAAGATACGTCCGTCGTACCACGAGCGTATCCGCGAGATCACCCGTGTCATCGGTCGTGGCGACGTGACGATCACGGCCTACGTGGACAAGGTTCTCAAGGCGCACCTGGACGATAACCGGGAAACCATCGAGCGGCTTTTCGAGGAGCGTGAGGCCGTGGCCTCCCTGCAACCCAAAGCGGAGGAGCGATGAACGGGGCGTTGTGGCTGCTGCCCCTCTTTGCCGTGGGGTATGCCTTGTGGGCGTTTTTCCGCCTGCGGCGGATGGAACGTAACGAACCGGCAGACGGGATCGTTGCCGAAGACACGCCCTGCCGGCAGGAGATCATCGGCAGGAGCCGCTTTGTCCTCGACTTGCGCCACTCCCGGTCACAAGCTGCCGTAGAATCTGAAACTGAAAAAGTTACGGAAAAAGCCGATATATTTGTGCCCACGAATGTACCCGAACACCCCCGGCAGATTCCGCCGGAAGACCTGGATGAAGTGTTCGGTGTCGCTCCCGAGGGGGAGCCTAACGAACCTCTGGAAATCGACTTTCCGCTGTACGATGAATCTTTCCCGGATGCGGACGCGGAGGAGCCGGATTATGACGAGGATGAAGACGACACCGAAGAGCTGCCCCTTTTGGGCCGCTCGCTTGCCCAGGGGGTTAGTTTTGAACAGATGGGCGAAGCCTACCGCCACGTGGTACACGATCCACCTTCAACAGACGAGCAAAGGGAGGAAACGGGACGTGTCCTCCTGGGCCTGAAACAGACCGACATGTTCGAGGTCATCGTTTCGGGCCGCCCCGACGGGAACGACAGGGTAAAATCCCTGATCGACACCTACCTCTCGGCCTTTCACCGGCGTATGTCCGAGAGGTCTGCGGAAAGCCCATCTCCGCAGGGTTCGGTTCCCACGGGTTTCGACGTCCGTGAGTTTGTTTAACCCCATAATGACATCACGATGAAAGAAAAAGACTACGGGTAGCGCGTGAGGCTATCCTCGAACCACTGAAAAAATCCGAATCAAGAAGTTTAACCCGGTGCGGGGCCTATCCATCCCCGCGCCACAATTCAAACATTATCGAGTTATGAGAAAGAACAAGATTCTTCTTCCGGCGGCATTTCTCTTTGCCGCCATCTCCTCCGCCTTCGCGCAGGGCAACGGCATCGCCGGCATTACGGAGGCTACCAACATGGTAACCAGCTACTTCGATCCCGGAACGAAGCTCATCTACGCGATTGGGGCTGTGGTCGGCCTTATCGGGGGCATCAAGGTCTATAACAAGTTTTCGAGCGGCGACCCCGACACGTCGAAGACCGCCGCGAGCTGGTTCGGCGCGTGTATTTTCCTGATTGTCGCCGCGACGATCCTACGCTCTTTCTTCTTGTAGTCCAACCTGTCATGCAAATAATTATGGAATATGGAATCAACAAGGGAATCGGCAAGAGCGTGGAGTTCCGGGGCCTGAAGGCGCAGTACCTCTTCATCTTCGCGGGCGGCCTGCTGGCCGTCTTCGTGGTGTTCGTCATCCTCTACATGGCAGGGGTCGATCAGTGGGTATGTATCGCTTTCGGCGTTGCGGCGGCTTCGGTGCTGGTCTGGCTTACCTTCCGCCTGAACACCCGTTACGGGGAACACGGGCTGATGAAGCTGCTCGCCGCGCGCCGGCATCCCCGCTACCTGCTCAACCGCAAGTCCCTGCGCCGGTTGCTGAAAAGAAAGGGGGGCCGCGTATGAGAAACATCTTGAAAGCCACCACGCTGGAAAGCAAGTTCCCGCTCCTGGCCGTGGAAGGCGGTTGTATCATCAGCAAGGACGCGGACATAACGGTCGTCTATCGGGTCGAACTCCCGGAGCTGTTCACCGTCACGTCCGCCGAGTACGAGCGATCCACGCCGCCTGGTGCAAGGCCTGAAGGTCTTGCCCGAATACAGCGTGGTACACAAGCAGGACTGGTTCATCCGCGAGCGTTACCGCCCGGCCACGGGCGAGGGGGACATGAGTTTCCTCTCCCGCAGTTACGAGCGGCATTTCAACGAGCGTCCGTTCCTGACCCACGCCTGCTTCCTCTACCTGACGAAAACGACGAGGGAGCGTATGCACATGCGTTCAGACTTCTCGACCTCTGCCGGGGCAACATCATTCCCAAAGAGGTAAACCGGGAATCGGCGACAAAATTCCTGGAGGCGGCGGAACAGTTCGAGCGTATTCTGAACGATTCGGGTTTCCTGACCTTGTCCGCCTCACGGGGGACGAGATCACGGGTACGGCGGATTGTCCGGGCCTGCTGGAGCGGTACTTTTCCCTCTCGCTCTCGGAGACGACTTCTCTTCAGGACATCGAGCTGGGGGCCGAGGTTCTGCGCGTGGGTAACAAACGGGTGTGCCTGCACACGCTCTCGGACACGGAAGACCTGCCGGGGCGCGTGGGTACGGACACCCGTTACGAGCGTCTTTCCACCGACCGTTCGGACTGCCTGCTCTCGTTCGCGGCCCCCGTGGGGCTTCTGCTTTCCTGCGACCACCTTTACAACCAGTACGTGTTCCTGGAAGACAGCGACGAAAACCTGCGTATGTTCGAGAAACGTGCGCGTAACATGCAGTCCCTTTCCCGCTACTCCCGCGGGAACCAGATAAACAAGGAGTGGGTGCGATACGTCGCTGTGTAAGTAATTGTTAAACTTAGATTTAACCCGTTGTTTCGTCAACGGTAGCCTATGGACAGATGCACCAATAGTAATATACTGTATCAAAGCTGTCCAGACAAGGTAGCCCTTCCGAAAGGAGCAGTCAGAACCGTGAGGGAAAGACAATGGCTGTTAGTATCATACAGTCAGGGAGCTTGGCTTGGGTGGTATGGTTAGCGTAAGCGAACTGTCGTCTAAACGTCGTAAGGTTGAAGAAGCCAAAGATACTGATAGGCTTCAGCCCAAAAGGGAAGCAGTCGGTTATTCCTCTCCATTCTGGGAATACACGAACAGAGTACTGCCGGTGTAATAGACAGAACCTAACCCACTTATAAGTTACTTGCACGGAACGTAGTAAGCCCGTATTTCTCCTGCCAATGACAGGTAAGCAGACCGTAAGGAATGCCGAATGGAGTGCGGGTATAGGATTGCAGAAAAAGCGAATGCCACCCTGTAATGGGGTGAATAGGGATTGAAACATCATCCCGCTGCGAAAGCAGGCTGACTTCTGCGGTAGGTGATTCTTTACAAGAAACTTTTAGAACTTTTAAAAGGAGAAAAGCAAATGAACGAAATTAAAAAATCGTGTGCATCGACTGACCAAACGCAGAGCAAATGGGACAGTATAAATTGGCTCAAATGCGAAGCTGCGGTTCAAAAGCTACAAGCGCGTATTGTAAAGGCTCAAAAAGAGGGTCGCCACAACAAGGTCAAAGCCTTGCAGTGGACACTGACCCACTCGTTTTACGCTAAAGCATTAGCGGTAAGACGTGTAACTTCCAATAATGGGAGTAAAACGGCTGGCGTCGATATGGTAACATGGAAAACGCCAGATGCTAAAGTGTGTGCAATAACCGAACTGAAAAGGAGAGGTTATACACCCCAACCTCTGAGACGAGTACATATCAGAAAGAGTAACGGGAAATTAAGACCATTGGGTATACCAACTATGAAAGACCGGGCTATGCAGGCATTGTATCTGATGGCACTGGCTCCCGTAGCTGAAACAACGGCTGATGCCAATTCTTATGGTTTCAGAAAAGAAAGGAGCACGGCAGATGCCGTTCAACAATGCTTCAATGACCTGGCAAGGACGACATCCCCACAATGGATCTTAGAAGGTGATATCAAAGGTTGTTTCGACCATATCAGTCATGAATGGTTGCTTGACAATATCCCTATGGATAAAGTTTTGCTCCGTAAATGGTTGAAAAGTGGATTTATTTTCAACAAGCAACTTTTTCCGACAGAGGAGGGAACTCCTCAAGGCGGCATCATCTCCCCAACTCTTGCAAATATGACTTTGGACGGACTGGAAAAACTGCTTGCCGATAGCTTTCCGATAAACCGCTCGAAGAAAAATTACTATACTCCTATGATAAATCTTGTTCGCTACGCGGATGATTTTATTATCACAGGAGAGAGTAAGGAGTTGTTGGAGAACCATGTTAAACCATTAGTCATTGAGTTTCTTCAAGCAAGAGGGCTTACCTTATCAGAAGAAAAGACTAAGATAACTCATATAGAAGAAGGGTTTGATTTTCTTGGGTTCAATATCAGAAAATATAAAGGCAAGTTTATCACAAAACCATCCAAGAAGAGTCGAAAGAGATTTTTAGATAAGGTTCGTGAAATAGTGGACAAGAACAAGTCTTCTAAGCAACAATCTTTGATACGATTGCTAAACCCAGTCATTAGAGGATGGGCGAACTACTACAAGGGGTGTTCTGCATCGGAAACTTTCCGTAAAACAGATGCACAAATTTTCAACAAACTATGGCGATGGTCTCGCAGAAGACATCCCAAAAAAGGTAAACGATGGATTGCCAACAAGTATTATCACACTGTAAGAGGTAGAAGCTGGACTTTTGCCGTACCGCTTGAAAACAGGAAAGTGGATAAATACCACACTCTTGTGAGATTGTCGGATACGAAAATAAAGCGACATATCAAAATCCGCAGTGAGGCCAACCCATATGATGCCGATTGGAAAGATTTCTTCGATCAATACAAGACCCGAAGAATGCTTGCACACTTAGACGGCAAGCAATATATCTATCGCCTGTGGAATCAGCAAATGCAATGTTGCCCTGTGTGTGGCAAGCACATCACACGGGAAACTCCCTGGAAAATTACTGAAATGACAGGGAGCAGTAGAAAGGCGAAAGTCCTAATACATGATCATTGCAGCCGAATTACTAACAGAAATAAATGGAAGTTACTATGAGCCGGCTTTTAGTTACAAATAAAAGTTTTGAATTGCTTGAGCCGTATGAGGGGAAACTCTCACGTACGGTTCTTAGAGGGGAAAGCTCCCGTAAGGGGGCTGACCTACTCGACATCGACCAGTATCTCAACGAGGCGCACTCGTTCGGTCTTCAATCCGTCCGGGCCCATTTCAACGTGCTGGCCTGGTCGGACGACGTGCAGGAGCTCCGGCATATCCGCAATGATGTGGGCAGCCAGCTCGCTCTGATGGAGTGCCGCCCGCGCCACAACACCGTGGACGCCGCCACGCTCTACTGGGCGGGTATGCCGGGCAACGCGGGGGATTTCCCCGCCGAGGAATCGTTCTACACGTTCATCGAGCCCGCAGTCTGTTTCTTCACGGAGGAAACCAACTATAAATCCTCGTCCAGCCCTTTCGGCATCAAGCTGTGCGACCGCGTAAGCGGCAGGCCCCTGCACCTGGACATCTCGGACGAACCGATGAAAAAAGGGATCATTACGAACAGGAATAAATTCGTGTTAGGCGGCTCGGGGTCAGGCAAGTCGTTCTTTATGAATCATTTAGTCCGCCAATACTGGGAGCAGGGCACGCATGTCGTGCTGGTGGATACCGGTAACAGCTACCAGGGTCTTTGCGAGCTGATCCGGCGTAAGACCAAAGGTGAGGACGGCGTGTATTTTACCTATACCGAGGAACATCCCATCAGTTTCAACCCGTTCTACACCGACGACTACTATTTCGACGTGGAGAAGAAGGACAGCATCAAGACGCTGCTGCTGACACTCTGGAAAACCGAGGACGACAAGATCACGAAGACCGAGAGCGGCGAGCTGGGCAGTGCCGTGAACGCCTATATCGAGCGTATCCGCGCCGACCGGAATATCGTGCCGTGTTTTGACAGTTTCTACGAGTACCTGCGGGACGACTACCGCCGCGAGCTGGAGGAGCGGGAGATCCGGGTCAGCCGCGAGGATTTCAACATCGACAACATGCTCATCACCCTGCGGCAGTATTATAAGGGCGGACGCTACGACTTCCTTCTGAACTCCCGGGCCAACATCGACCTGCTCTCGAAGCGCTTCGTGGTCTTCGAGGTGGATTCCATCAAGGAAAACAAGGAGCTTTTTCCCGTGGTCACCATTATCATCATGGAGGCTTTCATAAACAAGATGAGACGGCTCAAGGGGGTACGCAAACAGCTCATCGTCGAGGAGGCCTGGAAGGCGCTCTCTACGGCCAATATGGCTGAATATCTGCGTTATATGTATAAAACCGTCCGCAAATACTACGGTGAGGCCATCGTTGTGACGCAGGAGGTCGAGGACATCATTTCCAGCCCGGTGGTCAAGGAGGCGATCATCAACAACTCGGACTGCAAGATCCTGCTCGACCAGCGCAAATTCATGAACCGTTTCAACGCGATTCAGTCCTTGTTGGGGCTGACCGACAAGGAGAAGGCGCAGATTCTCTCGATTAACCAGTCCAACGACCCTTCCCGTAAATACAAGGAGGTCTGGATCGGTCTGGGCGGCGTTCAGTCGGCGGTCTATGCCACGGAGGTCAGCGTCCCGGAGTACCTGGCCTACACGACCGAGGAAACGGAGAAAGTGGAGGTACAGCGGCTTGCCGGCGAGCTGGGCGGTGATATGGAACTGGCGATCAGGCAGCTCGCCGAGGGCAAACGTTAAAGGGAGGGCAGGCCATGTATCGCAAGTGTATCGGATCAGACCCCACGGCGGCGCGTTTGGACTTCGCGCTGTACGAGGTGGCGGGCGAGTGGGAAAGCCGCTCGGGTTCTCCCCGGGTTCGCATCTACCGCAACCCGGGACGCCGGGGCGGCGGTTTTTACGTGGAGGTGTCCTACAAGGACGGGACACGCTTCTCCCGTCCCGTGAGGAAGTATTGGGGAGGTATCCGTTACTTCGACCTCTACGGGTATGTCGCCCTGGCCTACGATGCGGGGCGCGAGGTGCTCCAGCTCTCCGCCTACGGGGATTATTACCGGGCGTCGGAATGACCGCCCAAGTATTCACGAATTAAATAATGAAAAGGATGAAACGATTGATTTTAACGCTGTTCGTGGGGCTTCTTTGCTTCACGTACCAGGCAAAAGCGCAGTGGACGGTCATCGACCCGTCGAACCTCGTTCAGAACATCAAGAGCGCGGTTCAAAGCTCGACCACGGCGACCAACATGGTCAAGTCGCTGCAAGAGAGTATCAAGATTTATAACCAGAGCAAGGCTTACTACGACGCCCTCAAATCGGTGCATAACATCATCAAGGATGCCCGGAAGGTGAAGCTGACGCTCGAAATGGTCAGCGAGATCACGGAAATCTACACCTCGGGATTCAACCGTATGGTTTCAGACCCGAACTTCACGGTGGACGAGCTGGCGGCGATCTCGGCGGGTTACGCCCGGCTGCTGGAGGAGGGCGGCGCGCTGGTGACGGAACTCAAGACGGTCATAACCGGCGGCAACGGCCTCTCGCTCTCGGACAAGGAGCGGATGGACGTGGTGGATCAGGTTTACACGAAGATGCTGGAGTACCGCAACCTCACGCGCTATTACACGCGCAAGACCATCTCCGTGTCCTTCATCCGCAGCCGCGAAAAGGGCGACGCGCACCGGGTGCTGGCACTTTACGGGAACCCGAACGACAGATATTGGTAACCTGAAAACGGAGGCAGTCATGGATTTCGACAATTTACACCAGGTTCTCCGGAACCTGTATCAGGAGATGATGCCGCTATGCGGCGACATGATCGGGGTGGCGAAAGGTATCGCCGGCCTGGGTGCGCTCTTTTACGTGGCTTACCGGGTATGGAAGGCACTGGCCAGCGCGGAGCCTATCGACGTGTTCCCGCTCCTGCGGCCTTTCGCCATCGGCTTGTGCGTGATGTTCTTTCCCACCGTGGTTCTGGGGACGATCAACGCCGTGATGTCGCCCGTGGTGCAGGGCACGCACGCCATACTGGAGGGGCAGACATTGGATTTGCAGGCATACCAGCAACAGAAGGACGATTTGGAAGCCGAGGCCCGCAGGCGCGAGGGCAAGGCTTGGTTAGTGGACGACGAGGTGTATGAACAACGGCTTGCGGATATGGGTATCACGGACTTGGGCGAGATTATCAGCATGTGGGCCGAACGCACGTGGTACGACATCAAGGCCGGTTTCCGGCAGCTTGTCCGGGACTTTTTCGAGTTGTTGTTCAACGCCGCGGGGCTTACCATCGACACGCTGCGGACATTCTTTTTAGTCGTGCTGTCGATTCTGGGGCCCTTGTCGTTCGCCCTCTCCATTTACGACGGCTTCCACTCGACGCTCGCGAGCTGGATTTCCCGCTATATCAGCGTGTACCTTTGGCTTCCCATCGCCGACCTGTTCTCCGCGGTGCTGGCCAAGATCCAGACGTTGATGCTCCAGGCGGACGTCCTGGCCCTGCAAGACCCCAACTACATTCCCGACAGCGGCAGCGGTGTCTATATTATCTTTTTGATTATAGGTATCATAGGCTATTTCACGATCCCCACCGTTGCCGAGTGGGTGATCCAGTCGGGCGGAGCCGGCGGGGCTATGGGCGGTATCAACAAGGCCGGGGCATTCGCCACGGGTGTCGCTGGCGGTATCGCCGGCAACATGATCGGCCGCACGTTCGGGCGTCGCGGCGGTGGCGGTTCCTCCTCCGGTAACGGCGGCGTTGGCGGCCCGGCTTCGGGCAGTGCCCCCAACGGGCGCAACCTGGCAACACAAGGTAACAATAATCATTCATAACAATTTGGACAATGGAATTCAAGTCATTAAAAAACATCGAAACAAGTTTCAGGCAGATTCGGCTTTTCGGTATCGTGTTCCTCTGCCTGTGCGCGCTGGTATCCGTGTTCAGCGTGGTCGCGAGCTTCCGTTTCGCCGAAAAGCAGCGCGAGAAGATCTACGTCCTGGACGGGGGCAAGTCGCTGATGCTGGCGCTCTCGCAGGATTTGAGCCAGAACCGCCCCGTGGAGGCGCGCGAACATATCCGGCGTTTTCACGAGTTGTTCTTCACCCTCTCGCCCGACCGTGCGGCCATCGAGAGCAACATCAACCGCGCGCTGTTCCTGGTCGATAAGAGCGCCTTCGCCTATTACCAGGACATGCAGGAGAAAGGTTACTACAACCGTGTGGTGTCGGGGAACATCAGCCAGCGTATCGAGGTGGACTCCGTGGTGTGCGACTTCAACGCCTATCCCTACCGGGCCATGACCTATGCCCGGCAAATGATTGTCCGCGAGAGCAACATCACCGAGCGTTCGCTGGTCACGCGCTGCGAGCTGATCAACTCGGGGCGTTCGGACAATAACCCGCAGGGTTTCATCATGGAGAAATTCGAGATTCTGGAGAACCGCGATTTACGTACATTAAAAAGATAAGGTTATGGCAAAGAAGAGAATAAAGGCTTTCGGGGAGTGGGTCGAAGACCACCTGCGCCGCGCTTGCGGGGCGCTCTCGCCCGATAAGCGGATTATCGTGATCCTCACGCTGCTCTTGTTCTTTTCCGTCTTGTCGCTCTACTTTACCGTGTCTTCCATCTACGCTTCGGCAAGGGAGCCGGGGAACGGATGCAGATACGGCATATCGAGCGGCTGGAACTGGAATTAAGACAACGGCAGGAGGCCGACAGTGTAAAACATCTAAAAGATTTCAATTATGACGACGAACGAAAAACAGAATAAACAGCCGGAGGCGGGGAAAAAGGAACTCACGCCCCGGCAGATACAGATGCGGAAGAAGCTGGTGGTCTTCCCGCTCTTTTTCCTGGCCTTTGCCGGGTGCATGTGGCTGATCTTCTCCCCCGGCGAAAAAGAACGGGAGGAGCCTTCGGCGGGTTTCAACACGGAGCTGCCGACCCCGGAATCGGAGGGTATCCTCTCGGACAAGCGTGATGCCTACGTGCAGGAGGAGATGCGGCGCAGGGAGCGGGAAAAGATGCGCTCCTTGCAGGATTTCGCGTTCGGGATGGAGGACGAGGAGGAAGAGCCCGTCATGCCCGCTGCCGTGCCGGATAAGTCTTCCGGCCCTGCCGGCGGTTCGTCGGGAGCTTTCCGGACTTCCCGTGCCGCCTATGCCGACATCAACCGCCAGTTAGGCAGTTTCTACGAGGACACCGCCGGTGAAACGGGGGAAGAGCGCGAGATGCAGGCCCGCATCGAGGAACTGGAACGCCGCCTGGAAGAACAGCAGGCGCAGAAAACGGCCCAGGAGGAGCAGGTGGCGCTGCTGGAGAAGTCCTACGAGATCGCCGCCCGCTACATGAATGGCGGTCAAGCCCCTGAAGCCCCGCGTCAGAAAGCCTCCGTTTCCGGCAAGGCTTCCGTGCAGCCCGTGCGCCAGGTGCGCCGTAACATCGTGTCGCTGCTCGCCGCCCCGCTGCCCGATTCGGTCTTCGCCCGTGAGTTCGTCAAGCCCCGGAACTGGGGTTTCAACACGGTGGGGAGCGACCTTCGCGAGCCCGAGCGCAACAGTATCCGTGCCGCCGTGCAGCAAACCGTGACGCTCACCGATGGCGGGGAGGTTACTTTCCGGCTGCTGGAACCGATGATGGCGGGAGAGCTGCTCATCCCCTCGGGTACGCCCGTAACGGGGGCGGCGAGGATCAACGGCGAACGGCTGACGGTCAAGGTCAGCGCTGTCCAGCACGGCGGGGCGGTCGTTCCGGTCGATCTGTCGGTCTATGACACGAACGGCAACGAGGGTATTCCCGTGCCGGGGTCGGAAGAACTCAATGCCGTGAAGGAGATCGCCGCCAATATGGGTGCGGGCATGGGCAGCAGTATCACGATCACGGACGATGCCGGTTCGCAACTGCTCTCCGACCTGGGGCGCAGCGCCATCCAGGGCGTGTCGCAATACGTGAGCAAGAAGATGCGCTCGGTCAAGGTCACGCTCAAGGCCGGTTACAGCGTCCTGCTGCTCCCGCCCCTTCAATAAGGGTACAAACGACGTACTTCCGTACACCACTGAAAAAATCCATTTTTATCAACAATCAAAAAATTATCGAGTATGAAAAAGATTCTTCTGGCACTCGCTTTTATCGGGTGCATGTTCGCTGCCCACGCGCAGGAAAAGCCCTCCACGGGCGATTTGTACGACGGTCTTACCCGTCCGCTGACCTTCAACCGGGTTATCCCGCCCTACGCGCTGGAGGTGACGTTCAGCAAAACCGTGCATGTGATTTTCCCCTCGGCCATCCGTTACGTCGATCTGGGGTCTTCGGATCTTCTGGCGGCGAAAGCCGACGGCACGGAAAACGTGCTGCGTGTAAAGGCGGCCCTGCGTGATTTCTCGCGCGAGAGCAACCTTTCGGTCATTACCGAGGACGGGGCCTATTACAGCTTCAATGTCAAGTATGCCGACGAGCCGGTGAAACTGTCGGTCGAGATGGCGGACTTCCTGCATGGCGGGGAGGCGGTAAACCGCCCCAATAATGCGCTGGACATCTATTTGCAGGAGTTGGGATGCGAATCTCCGCTGCTGGTCAAACTGATCATGCAGTCCATTTACAAGAATGACCGCCGCGAGATCAAGCATATCGGTTGCAAGCGTTTCGGGGTACAATACCTCCTCAAAGGTATCTACGTGCATAACGACCTGCTTTATTTCCACCTCCAACTGAAAAACTCCTCCAACGTGCCTTTCAACGTGGACTACCTGACGTTCAAGATTACGGACAAGAAGGTGGCCAAACGCACGGCCATCCAGGAGCAGGTCGTATGGCCCGTGCGTGCGTACAACAACGTGCAGGTCATCGGCGGCAAGCGTACCGAGCGCATGGTCTTCACGCTCCCGAAGTTCACGCTGGCCGACGACAAGCAGCTGGTCGTGGAACTGCACGAGCAGCAGGGCGGGCGACACCAGACTTTCACGGTGGAGAATGCCGACCTGGTGCGCGCACGTGTTATCAACGAGTTAAAGGTAAAGTGATATGAAACGGGCGATATTCATTCTCACGCTGGGGTTATGCCTCCTCCTTTCGGACGGGGCGCACGCCCAGCGTGCCCTGCCCGCCATGCGCGGGCTGGAAATACGGGGAGGCATGACCGACGGCTTCTATACCCGGGACAGCCGCAGCGAAACGGGCTACTGGTTCGGGCTGGCCATGAGCCGCTACGCGAAGAATGCCGACAAGTGGGTGTTCGGCGCGGAGTTCCTGAACCGTTATTACCCCTACAAGTCGGAACGTATCCCTGTGGCGCAGTTCACTGCCGAGGGCGGTTACTATTACAAGTTCCTCGCCGACCCGTCCAGGACTTTTTTTCTTCTACCTCGGCGGCTCGGCGCTGGCCGGTTACGAGAGTGTGAACCGGGGCGAAAGGCGGCTCTATGACGGCTCTACGCTCCGCCACCGCGACCGTTTCCTCTATGGCGGGGCCGTCACGCTGGAGGTCGATGCGTACCTGACCGACAGGATTATCCTCTCGCTGACGGGGCGTGAGCGTATCCTATGGGGCACTACAACGGGACATTTCCACGCGCAGTTCGGCCTGGGCGTGAAATTCATAATCCATTAAACTTGCAAGCGACATGAAAAAGATGAAAAAGATATTGGCCCTGGCGGTCTGGATCGCCGCCCTGGGTCTTTTATGCGCATCCTGCGACAACGGGCTGGATATACAGCAGGCGTACACGTTCTCTCTGGAAACGATGCCCGTTCAGAAGCGAATCTCCGTTGGTGAAACCGCTGAAATCCGCTGCACGCTCGTGCGGGAGGGGAGATATGACGGCGCGCGTTACACGATCCGCTATTTCCAGCCCGACGGGCGCGGTGAGTTGAGGATGGACGACGGTACGGTGTTCCTGCCCAACGACCGCTATCCGCTCGACCGTGAGGTGTTCCGCCTCTATTACACATCGCGCAGCGATGACCAGCAGACCATCGACGTCTATGTCGAGGACAACACGGGTCAGGTCGTGAAAACTCCTTCACGTTCCAGAGCGAGAACGGGACGGAGGAAACGGAACGATAACGGAATATGTCTAACCAAGAGAAGCGCCCGTCACCCGGGCGCTTTCCATAAATACTGAAAACCATGACAGAGCAAGAGAGAATAGATATAGCCTATCTCGATACGGGGGTGTACGAGAACCCGTGGCGTGAGAACCTTTTCGAGACGCTGCCCGAGGATCGGAAAACGGCGGAGGTCTGCCGTTTCGCCATCAAGAAATCGGCTTTCAACATCGAGTTCGTTCCCGAAGCGATGAAAACGCCGGAACTTTGTCTTGCCGCGGCCGGCCACCGGGGCGAAACACTGAAATTCGTCCCTGACCGTCTGAAGACACCGAAAATGTGCCGTGCCGCCGTCGATAGCAACAGCTACGCGCTGTATTACGTTCCGGAGGGGTTGAAGACCCCCGAACTGTGCATGACGGCCGTGAAGCGCAACGGTCTGGTGCTGGAGGCCGTCCCCGGGGAATTGAGGACGCCGCAAATATGCCGTGCGGCGTTGAAAGCGGTGGACAGTGCCGATTACAAGATACTCCCTTACATTCCGTATCCCGATATATGCCTGGAAGGCTGAAAAAATTCGGGATGTCGTTCGTGGACAAGTTCGAGATTTTCGCCTCCATTGCCCCGGAGGTCATGACCGGGGAACTGGCCCTTCACGGCGTGGGGATGGACGCGTCCTGCCTTTCGCTCGTGCCGGTGGAACTGCGCACGGAGGCAGTCTGCCTGCGTGCCGTCAGCGGGGACGGCATCCTGCTCCATGAAGTGCCGGAGGAGTTACGCACGGAACGGGTCTGCGAGGCCGCCGTGTCCTCGAACTACCTGGCACTGGAGTACGTTCCGAAACATCTGAAAACCGACCGTCTGTGCGGGATGGCGCTGGAGCGCGATCCCCTGGCCATCCGCTTTTTCAACCCCGAACAGCTCACGCCGGAGGTCTGCAACCGGGCGTTGGCCCGTACCGACGACCTGCGTGTCCTCCGCTATATCCCCTTCGAGGAGATACACCTGAAAGTGTTGGGGTTCTATTGCACGAATTACGATAAGACCTTCGATTTTTTGCAGCACATGAACCCGGCACACGTCACGCCGAGGGTGGCCCGGGAGATCTTCGCCCTGGAGCCGGAGCTGTTCTACAACCTTCCCGACCACGCCAAGAACGAGGAGATGTGCCGCCGGGCCGTCGGGCACGACGGGAGCTACCTGCAATATGTCCCCGAGAAGTGGAAAACGCCGGAGTTGTGCATGGAGCCATACGGCGCAGTCCCTATGCCATCGCCCACCTGCCCGAGAGCATGAAAAGCCCGGATCTATACATGAGCCTGGTGCGGGAGAACCCGCAAAACCTGAAAGGCGTCCCCCGCGAAGCCCGGACGCCGGAGATGAGCCGGGAGGCTTTCGAGCGTACCTACGGGAAGGACAAAACCGATTTCTCGGTTATCAGCGCGTTGAGCGACCCCGCCCTGGTCTTGCAGGTGTTCCGCGAGCAGGACGACCCGCAGCAGATACACCGGTTGATGAGTGTCCTGCACCTGAACCGCCGGCTTGTAACGGAGGAGGTGGCGTTGGAGCCGTTCGCAAGGATGCGGGGGTGCTGTACGACATTCCCCAGAGGGCCATCACGCCGCTCGTGGCCGATACGGCCGTGCGGGGCGACCCGAGGATGATCCAGTGGGTTCCGAGGGAGCTTCGCACGGCGGATCTGTGCTCTATGCCGAGGCACCCATCCCGAGTTGCGGGTTTACGTTCCCGACGAGATAGCAAAGGGACGTAATATCTATTCGTTCCACCGTCAGGTGGACGCGAAATTGCGGCAGCCGCTCGAATACGAACAATACAAGACCCTCTACTCGGGCGGCGCGGTGCGTGTGAACAACGTGTGGACGTCGGTTGCGGGTGAGATTGACTGCTGCGAGGTGCGTTACGACCGTAAGACGGAGAAACTCAAACTGCGGATCGTCGAACCGCCCAGGGAGAAGAAGGCGCAGCGAAGGTCGCGCCCCGCAAACCCGCCCGGGGGCCGAAATTGTAGGACGGCGGGTAGTTCTTTGGCAGGAAGGTTGTTAAAAATCGCACGTGTTGTCGCCGATACCCGGATGAAATCGTTATATTTGCAATCGAATCCTCCGGCGGCGTGCCGCCGGGCGATTTACATACGGAAGGAACACATTATGGTGGGGCATTGAAAACAGCCAAATTTTAATCCGCTCGCAAAATAATGGGTAGTTCTCTTCTTCATCGTCGTGTCTATATGCGTCAAGCGTATGCGATAGCGGCGTGGGGAGAAATTATCTATCGAGTGGATGGGTGCTTGGCTGTACCTCAATGCCGGTATTTAACGTATTCTCACGCCTTTTTCGTATGGTATTTGTCTGAACCTAAAGAAAAGCGATATGGAAACGAAATCGACAAATGAGGTAAAGGGTGATTACGACCGGGTATCGGCGAGTGAATGCCTGGGGTCGCTAATCGAGTTGCACGGGATTGTCATGGAAGACGATCTGTTCGTCATTCCCGATGCGGATGGCACGGCAGTATTATACAATGACGGGAAGATACGTTTTGACGAGATCGCCGACATCGAGGTCGGCTCGGTGTTCGTGGGCATCCTGCTCCGCAACGGCTATCTGTTCTACCTTTCCCGTACCGAACCGCTCAAGACGTGCATATACACGCATGGCGGGTGGGGTTCAATCTCTGAAATTTCTCCCCGTGGCATTGCCGGACATATCGGGCGTGAACTGCACGGGAAGCTGGGCGACCATACGGCGGTCGATTGACGGGAAACAAAAAATCGGACGGTTGTTATCGTCCGATTTTTTTCGCGTCGTATTTTCACGGCCGTTGCCTGCCGTGTTCCCGTTTCCGCCTTTGCAGGGCGAGCAGTTGCCGCAACATGTAGGCATGGTTTTCCCCCACGGTATGCCCCGAGGGCATCAGGTAGGGACTTGCGAGGCACTCCCGGCATTGGCGTACCGCCTCTTTTAAGTCGGTAACGGTTATTTCCGCTCCCGTGATGTCTTTAATCTTTGTTTCCATTCTTGTCCTGTTTTTTTGGTTCGTACCAACTGTCCCGGTAATTTTCTCCCACGAGCGAGAAAATTCCGCTCATGCCGCTTTCAGCGGCGAAATTTTTGGCTTCCCATATACCGGAAAACTCTCCCAGCAGCCGGTAGCCGATGAATAATTTGTACTTGCGCATGATTTTATCGTTTTTCCAGGTTGATAATCGGTGTGTTCTTTTGCAGCCATTCCTTCACGCTGTCCATGTTGTATTCGGATGTGATAACCGCCGTTCGGTCGTCGATTTCGGTGAAGCGCGTAGTTTCATACCCGTCGATCCACTGCTTCAGCGTGGCAACGCCCCACACCTGCGGGTCGTCGAACATGGTGTCGAGCCGCCCGATACCCTCGCCGAAGGTTACGAGCAGCGTTTCATAGGAGATTTCCTTGTTTACTTCATTCGTTTTCATATTCTCGCTTTTTACGGGCGGCTTTTGCCGCCCCGAAATTTTTTAATCAGACAAGTTCCACTCTAACCCTGCTCATGTTCGCCCAGAACACGCCGTTGCAGTAGTAGGCGTAGCCGTTATGCCAGTTGCTCCTGCGGCGTATCACGTCCTGCTCGGGTGGTCGTATCTCGATACTCGTGGTGTAGATGTTGTGTCCCACGGTAATGACGAGGTTGCACCTTCGCCATATCTCGGAATGGGTTTTGAACCCGTTTTTCCCCTCGACGAGCGCAAGGGCCGTCTTGACTGCTTCCCGAACTTCCCAATCCCACTCCCCGAAGGGTTTGAGCGGGCGTGCCATGTAGCTTTTATAGATGATTTTCATTGTTATATTTTTTTTGTAGGGCGCTTTCGCCGCCCCGATTTTATAATTCGACAATCCTTTCCACTCTGCCGTACAACATGGAGCGTATGCTCGTCTTGTCCACGCCCTTGTATTCCGTGTAATGCCCGTACTGCTTTACCACGAATGTTTTCAGTACATCGACAAAGTTGAAACGATACCCTAAAAGCGGAATGGAGTCCTTGAAATAGGTGTTATGGTTTACCTCACGGGTAATCCAGTCTTTCTCCTCACGGGTGAGCGTTCCCCCGTCATTGAGCCGTTTGCGTAATATGTACGCTTTTGAGCCTGCAAGGCTTTCGAGTGCGGGAACGTCCCACGACACGAATTTATATGCTATTTGGTTCATTCTATTTTGTTTTTGCGGGCGGCTTTCGCCGCCCCGATTTTTATGCTGTCATTCGTTTCCGTATAAGGGACATGTTCCCCTTCATCAGTTTCAGTATTTGCCCGTGGTATGGGGTATTCTTGTTACACACGCCACGGCTCTGCACGACCTCCATGCGTTTTAGGGACACCTCTATCGTTTCGATACGTTTGCCGTCGATTGTGGCCGAGAGTATGAGCGAGTCGGCTTTCAGATAGTATTCGTTGGTAAACACGCAATGGTGCATGGCCTCGCCCTCCTGCCGTATGGCTTCAACGCTGTCCAATACCTTGATGCAGATTTCCCCGTCGGAAAACTCCACTCCGAAAAACCGCCCTTTGGCTTCGACAAACGAGGCTTCCTGTTCCAACGCCTTGCGCCGTTCCTCCTGCCGCCGTTCCATTTGCATGTGCCGCCGTTTTTTTGCCATGTAGAGGTCATGCGCTGCGGGCAGGTCTGCGGGACACACGAAATGGGCGTTATGCAGGTCTTTCCCGAAAAATCGCAGCAGGTCGATGTAGTCGCACCATTCCGTCGGTTTCCCGATAGCGTACCCGTTACGGATGGCGATACGGATGGCCGGCCAATAGTCTGCGATATTGCGGGAGGAACGGGCGAAAAATCGCACGAGTGCCGTTTGTCCCGCTTTAAGCAGCGTTTCGGCCTTGTTCTCCGAGAGCAGCAGGTGGATAAGGTCGAAAGGGGTTACATCGGGGAGTTGTTTACCGTAGCCGCTTCGGCGCAGTTCGGGGATAAGCCGTTGTCGGGGATAGATGCGTGTGGGCGTGATGTTGTATTTCCCGTCGTTCTCCGCCCGCAGTTCCAATGCGCTCGACCAACTCCACCCGTGAACGAAGAAGCCCATCGGGCGCAGCCGTGCGAAGGTTGCGGAGCGTCCGTCGGGGGCAATCCACCGCTGTACGGCTTCGATATGGGTGTAAACGGGCGTCTGTCCCACTTTCGCCCAACACTCGATATAGACGAAGCGCAGGACTTGAAAACCCTTGCAGCGGGTTACGATGCACAAATACTCGTAATCGTTGAACTTGCGGCGCAGGGTGGTTTCCACTTTCAGCGGGGTGTGGCAGTGCGGACACTCGCACCCTAACAGATTGTCCGTGAGTTCTCCGTTTTCGCTCTGCCACGTGTGGCCGCACTCGGTGCAGGTGATAAGTCCTTTCGGCGTGCGGCGTCCGATATGCTCGATGCAGTTCTTGTACCCCCATTCGATTTGTGCGGGGGTAAGCGGCGGCAGGTGTTTACTTGCCGCCACAACGCTCTGTTGGAATTTTGTTCTCGGTTTCATAACTAAAATAGACTGGGCATTAGTTTGTTATCTTCGATTTTCTTGGGTTTGGACTTGGCTTTCGCCAACTTGGCGTAGGCTTCGCTCTCGGCCTTCCGTATGGCGTTCCGCCGTGCCTCGGCTTTTTCCTCCTCGGTCAGTTCGACGGTGTGATTGACCACTACCTTGCAACTGACGGGTTTGCCGATGTCGATGTCCTCCTCGTCGTAATAGTGGAGTGCCATAGAGTATATTTCCTCGTCGGCAAACCCGTTGCAACCGCTCTGCCGTACTTGGTTGATGATGAAAGTGCAGCAATCGTCAATGTTCTTTTTCGGGTTGGCGTATCGGGGTGCGAAAAGTTCGTCCTCCCGTGCCCGTGCGTCGAGATAGTTCTGTATCGTCAGTTTGAAATAATCTGTTCCTTGTGCCATGATTTTTTGGTATTGTGGGGCGGCGAGCGCCCCGTGTTCAACATTTATTCGTCCTTTCCGAGAAGCCGCCGCACCTCGTCCTCTTTGGTCTTTTGGAAAATCCATCCCGCTCTCTTCTGCCCGTCATGCGTCAGCCGTGCGTTGAAGCGTCCCCCGAGTGCGTGAAGGGCGTCCTTGACGGGCTTGGTGTCCCCGAATACGGCTATCGCCTTCTCGGAATAGTCCACGATGATAAACCCGCCTTGCACGCTCGTTTCAGTGCGTTCCGCCCGTTTTTCGTCTTTCGGCTCGGGCAGACATATATTCTCCTCGTTTCCTGCGATATATGCCAGCCTGTCGATGTACCTTCACGTGTAGTGGGTCAGTTTGCAGACACTCCACCGTATTTCGGACTTTTGCCGAGCGTGAAAACGGGATAGCGGTGTTCGTTCTTGGGGTCGTATTCGGAGAGGTGCGCCGTTTGCGGGAAATTGGCCGCCGCCTTTCTCAACTCCCCGAAGCCGTTGCGGGAGGTGGCCGAAAAGCCGAGAATGACGGTACGCACGCTTCGGGTGGTCGAACACTCGTAAGAGGGGTCAGTGTATTCCGTTTCGTTGAGTTCGGCGATGATTACGCCCTGCACCCCTTCGGGCATGATGCGGCGTAACCTCTGCGCTCCTATTTCCGCTATGCGTCATGCTCGGCTTTCTCTTTGGCGGCGGCGATGGCCTGCGCCGTGGCTTGCTCTTCCGCCTGCCTCACGAGCAAAGCCACCTCGAAAGCGTCCATGAACTCGGGGTTCACGTCGTCGTAGTACCTGCCGATACCGAATGTTTGCGAGAGGGGTCGCAAAATGTCCGTTTGGCTGATTTCCTTTGTTTCGGTATCGACCATGTGGTACACGTAGCCACGGGCGGTGTGTTCCACCTTGTAAACGACGTAACGCTTTCTGCTCGCACCCGCACCGATACCGATGATTACCTGGTTTTCCTTGACTACCTGCACCCGTGTGTCCGTGGTAGTCGCTCCGAATAATGAAATGTACTTTGTCATACCTGTAATAATTTAGAAGATGTGAGTGAATAGGAAATAGAAAAAGCCGGTTAGAGCCACGAGAGAAACAAGGCAGGAGAAAATGCCCCGCAGGATGTCATAACAGAACGTGAAGCCCAAAACGACCCAAATAAAGTCGATACCCCACACGTGGAAGCCCAAAGTCACCGCCCCGACCTTTACCGCCAACCCGACCTTTGCCTTTATGCCAAGTGGAAGGTTGGAGGATTTCTGTTTCCATTTATTTTTCTCTTCGTTTCTCATAACCTTTGACTTTTTTTTTTATGCCGTAGCGGAGCCGGTATGGATGGAATCTGTTTCGGTAGCATCAAAAGGTGTCGGGGATAGCTGCTGCAAGATTTTGTCGGAAAATACGCTCGCCCGCAGGGAAAGAGGAAGATTTTGCGGCAAACCGCCCCGCGGCCCGATCTTGCAGCAGCGTGAGCCCCGTAACTACCTTTGCTACTGACAACAGATTTCCATACCGCGCTCCGCGGCATGAAAAAAAGAGAGGAAAAGGTTATGGGAGAGAAACGGGGAGAAAACGATATGCCGTGAACGCTCGCGAAAGTCGGTTCACGGCTCACCCTGCATGGAATGATAAATCGCCCGCGAACATTTCCTTTCACGGGCGATTGGCGTATCGGAGCGTGCCGATCCCGTATCGGCGGAGGATCGTTTCCGCCGGACGTGGCGCCACTCGCTGCCACTTTTAAGACGGATACGTCCATATACCACTGGCTGATAACAAGATACTGTTCATTTGTGTACTTTTGGGCATCCGGGAAACAAAAAATGAAACAGAACATGGAAATAATAAGTATGGACGTGAAGGCTTTCGACGCGCTGGCAGGGCACGTGGAAGCCATTGAAAGAAAAGCCGAGGCGTTATGCCGCAGGCAGGAGGACGTGAGTTTGAAAAATGGCTGGACAACCAGGATGTCTGTGACGTGCTGGGGATATCGAAACGTACCCTGCAAACCTACCGGGAGAAAGGGTTGCTGCCTTTCAGCCGCATCCGTCACAAAATCTTCTACAAACCGGAAGATGTCGGGAAACTGCTGCAATCGTCGCACTATCCTAATACCGCCGCGTTATGAGCCATTATTTCATCGACAAGCACGATCCGCGTGTGGCGGATCTCTTCCGGCGTTTGGAAAAGGCCGGCAAGGCACTGGATAAACTGGAATCCTCCGGAGGCCGGACACTCAAGGGAGAGCGGTTCGTCACCGACGAGGAATTGTCCCGGCTGCTGAAAATCAGCAGGCGTACATTGCAGGAATACCGCACGGCGCGAATCATTCCCTATTATTTGATTCAGGGCAAGGTACTATACATGGAATCCGAGATACAGAAACTCCTGGAAGATTCCCGGAAGAAATGTATCGGGGGACAGGAATGGGTATAAAAGAAGAACGGCCAAAACGTTGGCCGTTCTTCTTTTTCAATTCAATATCGTGTTCATGCCGGGGAGCTGCCAGACGACAGCGGTCGTCGTGGCCCTTCGGACAAGCCACCGTCGGAAGGCTTCTGCATTCCCGGATTTTAAGCGGAAAGCCAGCGCGGCGATCATTTCGAGCGAATACAGCTCGACAATACCGCCGTCACGGTTGCGCTCCCGGCGGTAAACCCGCTCCTCACGGAGTATGCCGCTTTTGAGTATGGAGCGGATGTTGCTCCCCACGGCAGGAACGAAGACTCCGAACAGGTCGGCAATCTGGTGGCGCGTGAGCCATACACGGTTCTCCGGCGTGTGGATTTCCACCCGCCCGTTTTCAATGCTGATAGGTTCTCTTGTCGTCATAGTCATACAAATTTATCAATTTTTGTTATACTGTTCAACCGTTTACCGTTATAATATCTGCCGTTTCCGGTTCGTCCTCCTCGTAGAGATTTATTTTCCGGCCTTTGGTCTGTTCTTTCAGACGTTTCATGTCCTCGTCCACCTTGCGGTCGGTCACTTTGGCGTAAATCTGCGTGGTGGAAATGCTCTTGTGTCCCATCATGCGGCTGACAGTTTCGATAGGCACACCCAACGAGAGCGTGATATGTGTCCCGAAATTGTGCCTCGCCTTGTGAAAGGTCATGTCGAAGCCGTATGTCCGTCCCAGTTCTCTGGTGAGCTTGATGAGATACCCCCGGCAATAGAGGTTGAAAATCCTGTCACTTTTACGCTCGTGGCGGTATTTCTCGATGATCTGCAACGGCACGTTCAGCAGGCGGATGGCCGAGGGCGTTTCGGTCTTCTGGCGCCGGATGTGTATCCAGTACGTTCCGTCGTCCGACTGCGTGATGTCTTTTTCGGACAAGCGTTTCAGGTCGGCGTAGGACAACCCCGTGAAGGTAGCGAAGAGAAACCAGTCCCGCACCCGCTGGAGGTTGGGTTTATCGACGGGAGTTTCCATCAGCTTTTTGAGGTCTTCGAGTTTCAAATGGCGGCTCTTGCGCCGGGGCAGTTCCGGGTGCAGCTTCCCGTAAGGGTCGCGCCGGAGTGTACCCTGACTGACAGCCCGCTTGGTCATTTTCTTCAACCGGTAAAGATGCTCGTGTACTGTCTTGGGTTTCATTTCACGATCTGTACGCAGGAATATTTCAAAATCATCGTAGAACTCCCGGTCAAGGCTCCGCAACGCTACATCCTCCTTTTCCTTCCTTTTTTTCACGAAGGAGGCTAAAATATTATAGGAGTTCTCGTAACTTTCATAGGTTTCTTCCTTGCGATCCACGCCGACACGCTTGCGGAACTCCTCGTTATGCTCGCGGAACAAGGCAAGGAGGGTGAACGGTTTCTGCCCGATTCCTTCCACGGCGTTTTTGACCAGCTCGGCCGTCACGAAACCGAGGCTTTTACGAATATGACGGTAATGTCCGGTGATTTTTTCGGTCAGTTTCTCTATTGCCAGGTTTACCGTTCGGGCGTTCTCGCTTCGTCCGTTCGCCCTTTTGGTTTCCGGATTCCAAAGCGATGGATCGACAAACGCGTTGATATTGATCGGGGCCGACTTGGCGTCGATGCTTACCTTGCATAACAATTTACATGTTCCGTCCTTGCGGACTTTCGTGCGGTTGATGTAGAACAGCAGGGAGAACGTGCTGCGGCGTTTTATCTCTTTATTATTCGTTTCCATAATCGTTGTGAATTTGATTGTCAATGATAGATTAAATAGCTACGGAGAAGCGGCCGGCAATCTTTTCCTCTAAAGACCGGGTATCCATGTCGATCTTGTCATCGGTCACTTTGGCGTAAATCTGCGTCGTGGAAATGCGGCTATGCCCCAGCATTTTACTGACGGTTTCAAGCGGGACACCATGCGAAAGCGTGATCTCGGTGGCGTAGGTATGGCGTCCGCAGTGAAAGACGAGCTTCCGTTCAATTCCGCAAATGGCGGCAATACGTTTCAGTGTCCGGTTGAGTTCGTTGTTGCTGTACATCGGCAGCAGTTTTCCTTCCGGGGCCATATCCCGGTACTTGTCGAGGATGAGCAACGGTATGTCGAGCAACGGCACTTCATAGTCGATTTTCGTCTTCTTGCGGGCGGTCTTGATCCATACCTCACCGTCCTCGGCCACTTCCAGATCCTCCGTCGTCAGGCGGCACATGTCCCCGTAAGGGATACCCGTGTAGCAGGAGAAGAGGAACAGGTCGCGGATATGGTAGAGTTTCGGGTCGTGCAGGGGTGTGGTCATCAGCCGTTGTAACTCTGCGGCGGTAAGGTATTTCTGTTCCCGCTCGGGATGTTCGGCTTCATACCCCGCGAACGGGTCGGCAGTGATAATCCCTTCCGCGATGGCTTCCCCGACAATCGTGTTCAACCGTGTGACAAGCAACACGATAGTTCCCAGGGCAAAGCGGCGCTCCGTGCGTAGGTAGAGGTCATAGTTGTCGATGAATGAACGGTTCAGGGCCGTGAAAGGAACATCCGACAACTTGTATTTCTCCTGGATGAAAGCAGCCACACAGTTACAAGCATAGCGGTAAGATTGTGCTGTTCCCTTTTCCCGGTTCACGCCGACACGTTTTTCGAAATGTTCGATGAACGTCCGGAAATAACCCAACAGGGTTTCCTGCCCGAAAGCCGTCCCCAACAACAGATTCCTTATTTCTTCAGCCGTTACATTCTCACGGGTGGCTGACAGTTCGTCATAAATGGAAATGGCTGAAGCTCGCAAATCGTCCAGTTGCCGGTTGATTTCCCGCGCGGCGTTACTTTTACCCGTGGCACGTCCGGATGCCCACAGTGCAACGGGTACGGACATTTTCGCACTAAAAGCCGCTTCTGAAAATTTGCCGACGGCAAGTTTCGCCATGACCGGGCAATGTCCCTCGTCATTCATTTCGCTCTTTTTGAGGTAGAACGTAACCGTTACATCCGTCTGTTTCATAACTCTATTTTTTTATGTTGCAAAATTACTTGATATAGAGTTATTTACAGTTATGAAAATTATAGCGGAACAAAGAATAAAACCCCGGATGCCGGTAACATAACCTGTATTTCCATGAAAAACGGAAAAAAACGGTTATCTTTACGGGCAAAATATAGGGTTCTTTGCATGGTGAACGGTAAAACCGCAGGTGGTTAAGCGTTATTTTGCCGGATTATCCGGGGCTAAAAAAGGCAACGGATAAGTAGCAAATCTTTCTCTTAACCTTTCATTATCCTGCATTTTAGCGATTTGGAAAGGTATAGAAGAATTTGGCTTAACTCTCCTCAATACCAAACACTTACTTTATTTATCCAAATTTTGCCGTTTTTTTGCGAGTTCTTGTTATATTTGTAGGTCTGTTTTACGGGCTAATTCTGAAGCGAATACAAATTCTTAACATACTCTAAAATACATGGAAAAACGTATTATTGAATGCGTGCCCAACTTTAGCGAGGGCCGTAACAAGGCTGTTATTCAGCAGATTACTTCCGCAATCGAGGCGGTTGACGGAGTCAAGTTGCTCGACGTCGATCCGGGTGAAGCGACCAACCGTACGGTGGTTACCTTCGTCGGAGAACCCGAAGCCGTGCTGGAAGCGGCTTTCCAGGGCGTCAAGAAAGCTGCCGAGGTTATCGATATGCGTAATCATAAGGGAGCGCATCCCCGTATGGGTGCCACGGACGTATGTCCGCTCATCCCGATCGCGGGTATTACGCTCGAGGAGTGCGCCGAGCTGGCC
>ENA-OQEB01000116-OQEB01000116.1-human-gut-metagenome-genome-assembly--contig:-NODE-116-length-31674-cov-8.076267_pt1 | contig 31674 bp, 30 predicted proteins | sample MGYA00242787_ERZ504619 | MGnify/ENA primary metagenome ERZ504619 (study PRJEB26092, sample SAMD00036317) | human gut metagenome | host: Homo sapiens | study: EMG produced TPA metagenomics assembly of... | reverse complement strand
CAGAGTAAGACAGCTTATCCCGAAAAATATTTCCGTCAGTCAGACGGAGGATTTTGTCTGCAAAGCATTGGAGCATTACAACAAGTTCTTGCGTAACCGTGCAGAGCGTGACAGCAGATAGCCTGTTTTACAGTTCCCCTTTCTCACACTCTAACCTCTTAGTTATACTTTTACCTACCGAAAATGATATATACTATCTCACTTGAATATAACTATCTCAAAGTATATGTCTATCTCTAAGGGGCAATCGCACAGTATGAACGGACTGGAGGTGTATGGTAAAATGAAAAATTAACGAAAAATCCGCATTTGTTTTTCGGCAGGTAAATCTTGTCGTAAGAGAAAATCCACAAAGGCACATCGTAGCGATACGGTGTGTTTTTCAATTTTTACAGGAGGAAACGCAATGATAAAGTCAAAATTCAAAAGAGTCACGTCGCTTTTCTTGGCGACCCTTATGTGTGTGACCACTTTTGCAGGCATTGGCTCGACAACAGCATATGCTGCTTCGGGAGAAAAAGCCGATGTTTATATGGTCGATTTCCCTCGTGATGGCGATGCTAATTACGATGGGGTATGGGGACACAGCAATTTGACCTTGAAAAATGGTTGGCATACCGGACGTTCCAATTTTACCAATCTTAAGGCTATTGGCTCATACTCAGGCAATGTTGCTTATTGTATTGAGCGGGAATTTCGCTCAAGGTCGGTCAGACAATGAATAAGTATGACGAAAATTATTTTAATAACCTTGCAGCCAATGGGGTTATTTCCGGAGATGAAATCCGTCTTTTCGTTGGTCGTATTTTACAGTATGGCTATCGTGGGACAATCTCGACATCTTGGAGGTCACAGAATGAAGCGGCAGCAAACAGCATTGCACAGGCTTATGCCACACAGCTTCTTATCTGGGAAACTGTTATCGGAGAGCGTGATGCAAACTTCAATCATGTAGCAGCCAGTGGTTGCAGCAATGTGAAAGATGTCATCAATGCAAAGCATCCGCTCCGCAATAAGATTTTCAGTTATTACAACAGTATGGTGCAGAGTGTACAGAACCATGCGACCATACCGAGCTTTTGTAATAAATCATCCGGTTCGGCAAAGACAATAGAACTTGAGTGGAACGGAAGTAAGTACACAACTACTCTGACAGACTCCAATAATGTGCTGTCCAAATATAATTTCAAGGCAAGTATCAGTGGAGTAAGTTTTTCAGTGAATGGTAACAAACTTACTGTTTCTATGGATACTGCACCGAGTAAGGAATTTACGATTACCGCAACCAAGAAAAATGCAGTCCGCAGAGGTGTGGTTGTATGGTCAGAGGGCAAACACGGTCAGAACTCCAGTGTGCAGGATGTTGTCAGCTATGCTCAGGAAGTAAGCGACAGTATCAACGGTTATGTGAAGATGAAAGTCAGCTATGGTTCTTGTCAGATTGTAAAGACCAGTGAGGACGGCAAGGTTGACGGTATCAACTTCACGATTACCGGAAACGGTATCAATCAGACAGTTACAACAGCTAATGGCGGTAAGTTCCAAATTGATAATCTTATGCCGGGTATCTATACTGTAACCGAGCAGGTATACGATAAGTACGAGCCGCAGGAAACACATAGAGTTACCGTTGTAGCAGGACAGGTTGCAAAGGTCAATTTCAATAACAAACTGAAGCGTGGCGACCTTCAGGTAGTGAAGTCCTCAGAAGATAACCTTGTTGAAGGTGTGAAGTTCCATCTTTTCGGTACTTCTCTTTCCGGTGATGCTGTTGACCAGTATGCAGTTACGGACAAAGACGGTGTGGCAACTTTCAAAGATGTGCTTATCAGTGGTTCTGAACCATATACTCTTGAGGAAGTGGACACAGCTATCCGTTATGTTGTGCCAAAAAATCAGACTGCACCAGTGAAGTGGAAAGAAGTAACCACAAGAAACTTCAATAACATTTTGAAGAAATTTACTGTAACAGTAACAAAGAGCGACGCTGAGAAAGGCGAAGCACAGGCAATGCCAAACTTTCGGGAGCAGTTTACGGTATCTATAAGGGCGAAACGCTTGTAGATAAGTATGTTACTGATGAAAACGGTCAGTTCACTACTAAAGAATATGTTTGTGATACCGACTGGACAATCCGAGAAATTACTCCGTCAGAGGGGTATTTGCTTGATAAGACTATCCATGAAGTAGGTGCAGACCCGAAACTTTATGAAGTGGAACACAACCTTACTTCCAATGATGTAACCGAGCAGGTAATCAAAGGCAATGTGGCTATCATCAAACATACCGATGACGGAGAAACAAAGATTGAAACACCTGAAAAGGGTGCTTCCTTTGAGATTTATTTGAAATCTGCCGGAAGCTATGACGCAGCAAATAAAGATGAGAGAGATACCATTGTTTGCGATGAAAATGGCTTCGGTCAGACAAAAGATATGCCGTATGGTATTTATACCGTACACCAGACTTCCGGTTGGAAAGGCAGAGAGATGATGGATGATTTTGATGTGTTCATTTCACAGAACGCACAGACCTACCGTTATCTTATCAATAACCGTAACTTTGAGAGCTTTGTCAATGTAGTCAAGGTGGACGCAGAAAGCGGAAAGAGTATTCCGTATGCAGGAGCAGGATTTAAGATTTACGACCCGCAGCAATCAGGTCAAAATGACCTTTACTTATCCGACACCGACCACGATTGATGTGTTCTATACCGACGCAAATGGTTCTCTTGTCACACCTGAGAAACTGGATTACGGTAAGGGATATTCTATCGTAGAGGTACAAGCTCCATACGGATATGTACTTGATGATACTCCGGTATATTTTGATATTACCGAAGAAAATTCCACAGAGGAAGGCGGCGTAACTGTTGTGAAAGTCAATAAGCCGAATATGGCACAGAAAGGTACTATCACGGTTGAAAAGACCGGAGAAGTATTTAGTGGTGTCAATGTAAGTGGTTCTGAGGACAGTGATGTTATCTATCAGCCTGTTTATGAAGTGGCAGGACTTGAGGGTGCAGTTTATGAAGTCCGTGCTGCGGAAGATATTAGTACACCGGACGGTACACTCCGCTATTCAAAGGGCGAAGTGGTAGATACTATCACAACAAGCTCCGATGGATTTGTGAAGAGCAAAGAACTTTATCTCGGAAAATACGAGGTCAAGGAAATTACCGCACCTTACGGAATGGTAGTCAGTGGCGAAACACATACGGTTGAGCTTACTTATGCAGGTCAGAATATCTCTGTTACCGAAACTTCCACATCATTCTATAACGAAAGACAGAAAGTGCAGGTAAGCCTTGCAAAAGCCATTGAAAAGGATAAGACATTTGGTATTGGCGACAACGGAGAAATCAAAAACATCAGCTTTGGTCTTTATGCCGCAGAAGATATTGTATCTGCAAGCGGTACGGTTATTCCGGCTGATGGACTGATTGAGATTGTCAGCGTAAATGAAAATGGAGCTGCTGTTATGAAGTCAGACCTTCCGTTTGGCAAATACTATGTCAAAGAGATTGCAACCGATGAGCATTATGTTCTTTCTGATACGAAGTATCCGGTTGTATTTGAATATGCAGGTCAGGATACCGCAATGGTTGAAATCAAAGTGAATGATGGAAAAGAAATCAAGAATGAACTTATCTATGGTTCTGTATCAGGTAAGAAGATTGATGAGAACGGAGAAGCACTTGAGGTGCTGTTATCGGTATCTTCAAAGCCGAAGAAACAGAATTTACAAAGGATACGGCACTTATGACGACTACCTCTGCAAAAGACGGTAGTTTTTCTTTTGCAAAAGTTCCTTATGGCAAATGGATTGTAAGAGAAATCGAGCAGCCAAAGGGATTTGTTCTTGATGAAAAAGCGTATGAGGTCAATATCAGCAAAGCCGAGCAGGTAGTTGAAATTGAGATTGTCAATGAGTATGTTCACGGCAATATCAGACTCACGAAGGTGGACGCTGAATATCCGGATAACAAACTTACGGGTGCAACCTTTGAGGTATATAAGGACACCAATGAGAACGGAAAGATTGATGATGGCGATGAACTTATCGGAAATCTTGAAGAAACCGAAACCGGAATTTATGAGATGAAAGGGCTGCTTTACGGAAAATATATTGTCCGTGAAACAAAAGCACCGGAGGGCTTCCTGCTTGATAAGGGAGAATACTCTGTTTTCATTGAGAAAGACAAAACAACTTATTCCGTTGAGAATAAGGCTGGTGTTGGATTTATCAATGAAGCTATGCGTGGAACACTGAAAATCGTCAAGACATCTTCAGATGGTAAGGTTAAAGGTTTTACGTTCAGAGTAACCGGAGCAAACGGTTATGATATGACATTTGAAACAGATAAGAACGGCGAAATTGTGATTGAGGGACTTCGTATTGGCGAATATACCGTATCCGAAGTGGCAAACAATGCCTCTGCCGCATATATCACACCTGCCGACCAGAATGTTACTATCAAACTTGATGAAACAGCCGTTGTAAAAATGCACAATGAGTTGAGGGATACTCCGAAAACAGGAGATGATACCAATATGAAACTTTGGTATGTCCTTGCCGGACTTTCTGCTGTCGGTATCGCCGTAACTTCTGTTGTTGCACACAAAAAGAAGAAAAAGGAGGGTAACGAGTAATGGAAGCAAAGACAATTATCGCTATCGCATTAGTCGCCGTTATTGTCGGCGGCTTTATCTTTCTTCAGGTTAAAAACCGTAAGAAGTAAGTAACAAGCGAACATTAACCAGTCGGGGCAGAGCGTAAAAAACTCTGTCCCTTTAATTTTTGGAGGAACATTATGAAACAACAGAAAACGGTGGAGAGCCGAGTGCTTGAAATCTTAAAGGAATGCCCGATGTCGAGGTATGATGATATGCTTCTCATTCTGCATTATTACAATCGGTACGGATATATACCTGCCGGAAATCTTCCGCTTGAGGATATTGTATTTAATTACCGAGCATACGGACTTCCTTGTTTTGAAACCATACGCAGGGCAAGGCAGAGAGTACAGTCCCTTTTTCCTGAGTATTCACGTAATCCGCAGAAAGAAGAACAGAGCGGCAGTATTTCTATTGTAATCAACATTAGCTAAGGAGGTATTTTCGTGAAAGACAAAGCAACTTTTCAGAATAAGGTCAAGGTGCTGAATAAACTCTTTGACTCCGGTTGTGATACGGAGAAAAAGTTGCAGCAGCTTGATATGGAAGCAATCCTGAAAATCCCGAATATCACGATTCCTGATATGGGTGTGATTATGGAGCTTCAGAAGAATACAAAGTCCGGTAAACTCTTTTCGTATTTGGGCGGCGGTTCTGATGAAGCAACAAAAATGAGAGGTAAGGAAAATGAAGCAACAGGAGAATAGAGCAGAGCCGCAGGAAAAGCAAATTCGATTTATAGACAGTCATTACAATTTGAAATTCTATATTCACGATGGAGGGAAAATCAGGATTACTTTTCGTGATGGACACACAGCAGACAGAGTGTGCAAGTATATTGATGACTACCATTTGTATGTCGGAAATTGCTGCTATCATATATGCGAGTTTGCTGAAAAAATGGAGCTTAGTGGAAGTAAAGTTGAACCTGTCAATCAATCCGAACCGTCAAAAAACAAGACCAGAAACAGAGAAAAACAGCGATAAGGAGGTGCAAGAGTAATGGCACGAAAATATGACCTTATTTCTGAGCTTTACAACCGCACCTGCAAAACGGTTGTGTCAAATCCTCAGAACTGGCAGGCATTCTTAGCTTCAGCTTGCCGAAATTATAAGTTACGCTATGACGAACAGCTTCTTGTATATGCACAGCGACCCGATGCAACAGCGGTTCTTGAGATAGAGCAGTGGAACAAAATTTTTGGCAGATGGGTCAACCGAGGTGCAAGAGGTATTGCTGTTTTTGCTGATGAAAACCGTTCACGGCAAAGACTGACACATTACTTTGACATTTCAGATACTCACGAAAGCAGATATTCAAGAACAGTCCCGATTTGGGATATGCGTCAGGAATACGAAGCTGATGTGATTGAGACATTGGAAAGCACTTTCGGAGAGATTGAGAATAAGAGCAGTCTTGCCGAAGCAATTATGGGAGCAGCAAGAAATGCGGCAGAGGATAATATCCCTGATTATCTGCAAGACCTTTACTATGCAACCGAGGGCAGTTCCTTTGAGGAAGTGGAAGAGGATATTGTGGCTTTCATTTATAAAAATGTCGTGAAAAATAGTGTGGCATATATGATGATGTCAAGGCTTGGCGTTGATACGGACGGTTATTTTGAACTTGATGATTTCAGAGATGTTACTAATTTCAATACGCAGGAAACACTCAATGCACTTGGATTTGCTACCAGTGATATTGCAGAAATGGGATTAACGGAAATATCTAAAACAATTACTGCACTCAACCGTCAAAATCGCATAATTGTCGGTCAGGACAGAAATGAATACAATAAGGTTGAAAATAACGACGAAAGGAGTTGGACAATGAACGAACTGACCTACACGATGGTGGGCGATTACAGCTTCCGAACCTGAAACTTCCACAGCAGCCGGAAGTGACGCTGGCAGGTACGCTCAGATGAGGAGAGAGTTTCTGAAGGAACATCACAGAGTCCTTTACTACAATCTCCTGACGAGGGGCGAACTGACACAGCACTTGGCGGAAGTGGAACAGAGAGCCAGCAAGATGGAGGAAACAATCCTGAGCCAGATGGCACAGAAAGAGGGAGTGACCGAACAGATGAAAGCGGAGGATATGATGAAGTGGGTTCGTCTGATGAACTCCCTTCGCAGCTCGGCACAGGAAATCGTGAAAGCGGAAGTGATATTCGCTTAGAGTATTACGACAGAACGCACGAGGATAAAAGCCTTCCGTTCTTTGGACGTGATGAAGTAATCAATGAAATTCTCAGAACGACACCACATTTGTCAGCAAGTCTGGAAGAAATCAAAGATTATTATGAACGTAATCCTGATAACAAAGACCGCACAGAGTATATAAAGAGTATTTTCAATAATGATTATACCGAACTTACTTTAGAGGACGGCAGGACAGTAGGGTACAAGACCTTTGAAAACGTTCTGCATTTGTGGGAGGGCAAATACGACAGCAGAACCGCACAGAGCTATTATGATTGGGCTGTTATTGCCCGTCATTTTGAAGCTATGCGATTACTGGGAGAATTAAGTGACAGCATAAAACCATTACCGTCAATGGACGGTCAGATGACATTCATATTAGACGGTCGGGCAGAGGAAAAGAAAACCTCTGCCTTTACTTTTTCTCAGGAGATTATCGACGCTGTTCTTGCGAATGGAAGTGGATTCTCTGAGGGAAAAATGCGTATCTATGAGCAGTTTGAAAAAAGCCTTTCTACAAAAGAAAATGCCGACTTCTTGAAAAATGAATACGGTTGGGGCGGTTCTTATCCCGTCATAATCGGGGCAGGCATTGATGAGAGCCACGATGGAAAAGGTATTACGATTACGAAAGGCATCGGTAAAGAGAAGCCACATATCACGCTTTCGTGGTCGCAGGTGGAGAAGCGTGTCGGGGAACTTATCCGAACAGACAGATACTTAAATCCAAAGGAAAAAGAACGCTATCCTCAGTGGTTTGAAAGTCAAGAGGAACGCAGAGCCAAAATCGAGGAAACGAAAAGAAACCGTGAGATACTCTCTAATGCACCACCGGAGCAGGAGGTCGAACTAGCCGAAAAAGAACCTGAAGAAGCGGAAATATCGCAAGATGTGAAATATGAATATCATCTTGGCGATAAGGTGTATATCGGTGCTTCTGAGTACGAAATCTTATCTGTTGATGATGAGAGAGTAATGCTCTATGACTATGATGTGCCACTGTTCAATAAGGAATTTTCACGCACAGAGTTTGACAGAAAAGTGCGAGAGAATCCGATGAATGAGCATTTGATTGTAAAGGAAGAACCTGCCGAAGAAAGAAATGAAAAAGAGCCTGAGCCGGTAGTTCCCGCTTGGGAGCAGAAGAAAAAAGTCAAAGGCTTTGACTTGCACCCTGATGTGCCTATGGCAGACCGTCACACCTTTAATCTTAGAGAAAATGAGGTCGAAACGGTTGGTAAAAAGGAACGCTTCCGCAGAAATATTATGGCGATACAGCTTCTTAAAAAATGTCAGGAAGAAAACAGATTTGCCACTCCTGAAGAACAGATTATCTTATCAAAGTATGTCGGTTGGGGTGGGCTTTCAGAAGCCTTTGATGAAAATAATTCAGCGTGGGCAACTGAATATCTGGAACTTTCTTCGGTATTAACACCGGAGGAATATGCTTCGGCAAGAGAAAGCACATTGACTGCGTTCTACACGCCGCCCGAAGTAATAACAGCCATTTATAAGGCAATGGAGCAGATGGGCTTTAAGGAAGGCAACTTGTTAGAGCCGTCCTGCGGTATCGGTAATTTCATCGGTATGCTGCCGAACACAATGCAGGACAGTAAGATTTACGGTGTGGAACTTGATACGATTTCCGCAGGGATTGCACAGCAGCTTTATCAGAAAACAACCATTGCGGCACAAGGATTTGAAGAAACAAATCTGCCGGACAGCTTCTTTGATGGAGTGGTTGGTAATGTGCCTTTTGGAGATTTTAAGGTATCGGATAAAAGATACGACAAGCATAAGTTCCTGATACACGATTACTTTTTTGCCAAGTCCCTTGATAAGTTAAGACCCGGCGGTGTGATGGCTCTTGTAACGAGCAAAGGCACAATGGATAAGGAAACTTTAGCAGTACGAAAGTATATTGCACAGAGAGCAGAGCTTCTTGGAGCAATTCGATTGCCGAATAATACCTTTAAGGGTAATGTAGGAACAGAAGTCGTTTCGGATATTCTTATCCTGCAAAAGCGTGACAGACTGATAGATATTGAGCCGGATTGGGTTCATCTTGATACCGATGAGAACGGAATTAAGATGAACTCTTATTTTGTGCAGCACCCCGAAATGATACTTGGAGAAATGAAAATGGTATCGGGGCGTTTCGGTATGGAAGCAACTTGTGTGCCGTATGAAAATGCAGACCTTGCAGCACAGCTTGATGAAGCAGTAGCAAACATTCACGGAGAAATCACGGAATATGAAGCCGAGGAAGAACTGGAGGAGGAAGATAATTCTATTCCGGCAGACCCGACAGTGAGAAACTTTTCATATACGGTGGTAGATGATAAAATCTATTATCGTGAAAATTCCCGTATGACTCCGGTGGAAGTGTCGGCAACCGCAGAGAACCGAATTAAGGGTATGATTGCTATTAGAAATTCCGTCAGAACGCTGATTGAATTGCAGACAGAAGATTACCCTGACAGCGAAATCAAAGCGGAGCAGGAGCGATTAAACAGACTTTATGATACCTTTTCAGATAAGTACGGACTCATTAACAGCCGTGCAAATACCTCTGCTTTTCGCAGGACAGTTCATTTTCTTTGCTTTCCGCATTGGAGATAATCGGAGAGGACGGAGAACTGGAACGTAAGGCTGATATGTTTTCTAAGAGGACAATTAAGCCGCATACTCCGGTTACTTCTGTTGATACGGCAAGCGAAGCGTTGGCGGTATCTCTTGGAGAAAAAGCCACGATTGATATGGACTATATGATGGAGCTTTCCGGTAAATCGGAGAATGAAATCTTTGAGGACTTAAAGGGTGTTATCTTCCTAAACCCGCTTTATGAGTATGGAAATTCTTACGAACCGAAGTATCTGATGGCTGATGAATACCTTTCGGGTAATGTCAGGGAAAAGCTGAAGATTGCAAAGAACTCGGCAGAACTCTATCCGGAAGATTATAAGGTCAATGTAGAAGCACTTCAAAAGGTGCAGCCGAAAGACCTGACTGCAAGTGAAATTTCCGTGCGACTTGGTGCGACTTGGTTGCCACCGGACGATGTGCAGGAGTTTATCTTTCATTTGCTTGAAACACCACGCTATGCACAGTGGAATATCAAAGTTCACTTCTCTCCATTTACGAGTGAGTGGAATATTGAGGGCAAATCCTATGACAAAGGAAATGTAAGGGCATATAACACTTACGGAACTTCCCGCATCAATGCCTATAAGATTATTGAGGAAACGCTGAATTTAAAAGATGTGCGTATCTTTGATTATATCGAAGATGATGAGGGAAAGAAAAAGGCTGTTCTAAATAAAAAGGAAACAGCGATTGCTCAGTCGAAGCAGGAAATGATTAAGCAGGAATTTCAGGACTGGATATGGTCTGACCCTGAACGAAGGGAAAGGCTTTGCAAATCTTACAATGAGAAATTCAATAGCGTCAGACCTCGTGAGTATGATGGAAGTCATATCATCTTCAATGGTATGAATCCTGAAATTGAACTCAGGGAACATCAGAAAAATGCGGTTGCTCATATCCTTTACGGAGGAAATACACTTCTTGCACACGCAGTCGGAGCAGGAAAAACTTTTGAAATGGTAGCGGCAGCACAGGAGTCGAAAAGGCTTGGGCTTTGTAACAAGTCACTGTTTGTTGTACCAAATCACTTGACCGAACAATGGGCGGCTGAGTATTTGCAGCTCTATCCGGCGGCGAATATCCTTGTCGCAACAAAGAAAGATTTTGAAACCAAGAACCGTAAAAAGTTCTGCGGCAGGATTGCAACTGGAGATTATGACGCAGTTATCATCGGACATTCACAGTTTGAAAAAATCCCGATGTCCATTGAAAGACAGAGGGCAATCTTAGAACAGCAGCTTGAGGAGATAACCGGAGGAATTGCGGAACTCAAGCGAAACCGAGGGGAAAACTTCTCCATAAAGCAGCTTGAAAAGTCAAAGAAATCTATCAGGCAGAAACTTGATAAACTCAATGACCAGACGAAAAAAGATGATGTTGTAACCTTTGAGGAACTTGGTGTAGACAGACTTTTTGTTGATGAAAGCCATTATTACAAGAACCTTTATCTTTATACAAAAATGCGTAATGTGGGCGGTATCGCACAGACGGAAGCACAGAAATCTTCCGACCTCTTTATGAAGTGTCGTTACCTTGACGAGATTACCGGAGGACGAGGAACCGTATTTGCAACGGGTACACCTATCTCAAACAGTATGGTGGAACTCTATACGATACAGCGATATTTGCAGTACAACACGCTTGTGAAAAATGGGTTGCAGCACTTTGATGCCTGGGCTTCCACTTTCGGAGAAACCATTACGGCAGTGGAACTTACACCGGAAGGAACAGGATACAGAGCAAAGACAAGGTTCGCAAAATTCTATAACTTGCCGGAACTAATGGCGATGTTCAAGGAGATTGCGGACATTAAAACAGCAGATATGTTGAACCTGCCAGTACCGGAAGCAAAGTACCATAACATTGCAGTAAAGCCATCGGAAATGCAGAAGGAGATGGTTGCTTCCCTTGCAGAGAGAGCCGAGCAGGTGCGTGGCGGCGGTGTGGATTCAAGCGTAGATAATATGCTGAAAATCACGAATGACGGAAGAAAACTGGCTCTTGACCAGCGTATGCTAAACGATATGCTGCCTGATTTTGAGGGCAGTAAAATCAATGCCTGCGTCGATAACATCTATCGGATATGGAAAGAAAATGCCGACAAGAAATCAGCACAGCTTGTGTTTTGTGACCTTTCCACGCCGAAGAATGATGGCACATTTTCCGTCTATAACGACATCAGAAAGAAGCTGATTGAGAGAGGTATTCCTGAAAGTGAAGTGAAGTTCATACACGAAGCCGACACGGATATGAAGAAAAAGGAACTGTTCCAAAAGACCCGCAAGGGAGAGGTCAGGGTGCTTCTTGGCTCTACTCAGAAGATGGGAGCAGGGACGAACGTGCAGGATAAACTTATCGCACTTCACGATGTAGATTGTCCGTGGCGACCTTCAGATTTGGAGCAGCGTTCCGGTAGAATTGTCCGTCAGGGCAATGAAAATCCGCAGGTAGATATTTACCGTTATGTAACAGAGCAGACCTTTGATGCATACCTCTATCAGCTTGTGGAAGGTAAGCAGAAGTTCGCAAGTCAGATTATGACGAGCAAATCTCCGGTTAGGTCGGCAGAGGATATTGATGAAACCGCACTGTCCTATGCAGAGATAAAAATGCTTGCAACAGGTAATCCATATATCAAAGAAAAGATGGACTTAGACATTCAAGTACAGAAGCTAAAGATGTTAAAATCCAATTTCTTATCAGAGAAATACGGACTGGAGGATAAGGTCATCAAGTTCTACCCACAACAGATTGCTTACTTGAAATCCCGTGTAGAGGGACTTACAAAAGATGTTGAAACAGCAAAATTACACCCGAAACCGATAGACGAGCAGCCGCTTGGAATGACGGTATCGGGTGTTTCTTATTCCGAAAAAGCCGAAGCAGGTCAGGCAATCATCAATGCCTGCAAGTCAATGAACAGTCCCGATGCGATACCACTTGGCGAGTACCGTGGCTTTCAAATGGAACTGTATTTTGATACGGTTCAGCGTAATTATGTTGTGAAATTAAAAGGCGAAACAAGCAGAGATGTACCGCTTGGCGATGATTCTCACGGTAATATCGTGAGAATAGATAACGGCATTGAACGCTTTGAAGAAACACTTGCTGATACGAAAAACAGCCTTGAAAATACGGAAAAGCAGTTTGAAACAGCGAAGAAGGAAATCGAAAAGCCGTTTGTCAAAGAGGAAGAATTGAAGGCAAAAACTGCTCGACTTGATGAGCTGAATATCCTGCTCAATATGGATAAAAAGGAAAATGAGATTGTCGGCGGAGAGCCTGATGAGGGCGAAGCAGTCGGCGGCAGAAAGGAGAAATCGTATGAGAGATAAACAGAAAGGCGGTGGTCGATATGCCATTTATCGCACCTGAGTTAATCATTCAGGCGAAGCAGATGGACTTATTAACCTACCTGAGAAATTATGAACCGTATGAGCTGGTTAAGTTTTCAGGTAACACCTATTGCACCAGAACCCACGACAGTTTGAAGATTTCAAATGGGAAATGGATATGGTGGTCGAGAGGTATTGGCGGCAGGAGTGCTTTGGATTATCTGATTAAGGTCAAAGGTTACAGCTTCCTTGAAGCGGTGGAAACCATTATCGGACACACAGCGATTCAGGCTCCAGTCTATGAAAAGCCACAGTCAAAAGAGGAAAACAAACCACTTCTTCTCCCTGAAAAATGTGCTTCCAACAGAGTGATTACAGAGTATCTTTTCGGGAGAGGAATAGATTTTGAAATCATCAATTACTGTATTTCCAATGACCTTATCTTTGAGAGTCTGCCGTATCACAATGTTGTGTTTGTAGGCTATGACGAGAAGAAAGAACCCAAATATGCAGCCTACCGTTCCACGAATAAGCGTAGGATTATGGGCGATTGCAGTGGCAGTAAAAAAGATTATTCTTTTCGGCTTGGTAAGGAAAACTTGGAGGAAGTACACCTCTTTGAGTGTGCCATTGACTTGTTATCCTATGCCACGCTTGCGAAGCTGAACGGGCAGGATTGGAAAGAAATGAGCTTTGTTTCGCTGTCTGGGGTGTATTCTCCGGCAAAGAAAATTGAGGACAGTAAAGTGCCGATTGCACTGGAAAAGTATCTTGGCAGCAACCCATCTGTCAGGAAAATCCGTATCCATTTTGACAATGATATAGCGGGCAGAAAGGCAGCACAGACCTTAAAAACCATTCTGCCGGATAAGTATGAAATCGTTGATGAACCACCAAAAGCAGGTAAGGACTTCAATGATTTTCTTTGTATGCGGATGGGAATTTACAATAAAAAAACACACGAAAGGAATGAAGAACGATGAATGATACAAAGATTAAAGTTCTCTTGGTAGAACCGGAAAAGTACCCGAAGGAAATTGTAATCGACGACAGTCTGGAAGCAATGCAGGAGGTTGTCGGCGGGGATATTGAGGAATATATGCCCTTTGATGATGACGTTGCAATCATCTGTAATGAGGAAGGAAAGATGAGAGGACTTCCGCTTAATCGTGCTGTTTATGTGCAGGACAACGATAAGAAAGAGATGGTTGATATTATCTGCGGCAAGTTCTTTATCTGTTATGCACCGCCTGAGAGTGAGAGCTTTCAGAGCTTGCCGGACGATATGATGAAGAAGTATAAGGAACAGTTCAAGTATCCTGAACGCTTTTCTAAGGAAGTGGGCGGCAATATCGTGGCTGAACCTTTTAAGCCGAAATCAAAGGATTATGAGAGATAGTAGCCTGAGAACGGGGCAACCCAGAGGAGATGTTTAATCTTAGCGAGCAGACCATTTGGATAAACACAGTTTCCCAAACGGTAAAAGGCTCGTTAGGGTTGCCCCTAATACCCCGTGAGAAAGGAGAACTTGATTTGAGAGAGTTATTACTTATCGCCGCCGGAACACTGCTCGGCAGTTGTCTTGGCGTTACGATGATGTGCTTATTCCAGATTAACAAAGATTGCAGAGTAAAGAGAAAGGAAGATACCGATTATGAGAAAGAGAAACATTCAGAAGATTGTACGCTTTAACCGCAAGGAAGCACAGGACTTGGCAGCAAAGGCAAAGAAGGCTTGTCTTTCCGAAGCCGGACTTATCCGTTTACTTATCAGAGGTTACGAGCCGAAAGAGAAACCCGATGACCGCTTCTATGATGTGATGAGGGAACTTTCCTCTATCGGTAATAACATCAATCAGCTTGCGGCTAAAGCAAATACGCTTGGTTTCATTGACGCACCTATGCTGAAGAATGAAGCTGCAAAGTGGAATAAGTTCCAGTCAGAGATTGAGAGGACATATCTTCGTCCAAATCAGAGCGAAATGAAATGGCAGTAACAAAGTTGTGGTCGGTAACAGAAAGGCTCGGTCAGGTCATTGACTATGCGACCAATCACGAAAAGACTTCTGCAAAAATCAAAAGGGAGTTTTCGCCGGAACAGTATCAGGCTCTTGCAGATGTTATTGCTTATGCAAAGGACGAGGAAAAAACAGAGCGTGAGTTCTATGTTGAGGGTATCAACTGTAATGTAGCGATTGCCCGTGACCAGTTCATAACGGTTAAGGAGCAGTACCAAAAGACAGACGGTATCCAAGCCTATCACGGATATTTGAGTTTCAAGGAAACAGATATATCTCCTGAGATGGCACAGAAAATCGGAATGGAGTTTGCGAATGAAGTGTGGGGGAAAAGATTTCAGGTCGTTGTGACAACTCATCTGAACACAAAGCACCTGCACTGCCATTTTGTCGTCAACTCTATTTCTTTCGTCGATGGCAAACATTTGTGGGGCGAGGAAAAAGCGTGGTTCAAATTCCGAAAAGTTGCAGACAGGATTTGTGAGAAGTACGGACTTTACTATGACCCGAATCCGAACCGCAGTAAGCAGTCGGAGTATCTGACGATGAAAGAAAAAGCAGGTATGCCGACACGCTACTCGGTTGCAAAAGAAGCCATTGATTATGCTATCGACCACAGCAAGACCCTGAAAGAATTTCAGTTTGCTCTCAAGGAAATGGGATATGCCTATAACCTGAGTCCAAGCCGAAAATACTGGACGGTTATTCCAAAGGGATACGATAAGCCGATACGACTGAAAAATCTCGGAGCAGATTATACCAATGACCGGATTGTAGAGCGTATCAAAGAAAATCGTGACAGATGGGCAGAGATTGAGCCGTTCCAGAGGGCGACTTACAAGCCAAGACAGTACCGTATGCAGACCAGAGGCAGAAGCTGAAAAAGAAAGGCGGACTTTATGGCTGTATCTGTATTACTGTTACAGACTCGGTTATCTGCCCAAGTATAAGAAACAGAATAACGCAAGGCTTCATTATCTTTTGAAAGATGATTTGATGAAGCTCGATAAGATTACTGATGAAGTAAGGCTGCTCGGACGAGAAAATATTTCCACGGACGAACAGCTTTTTTCATATAAGACTTCCTTAGAGGAGCAGATGAAAAATCTGATTGCCGGAAGAACACATCTCCGAAAAAAGATAAGAACAAATATTGATGATGGTCAGCTTCAGGCGGCAAAAGATGAAATCGCTTCTATCAATGGAGAATTGAAAAAACTCCGACGGGAAGTAAAACTCTGCGAGGATATTGCGGAGAGGTCAAAGGTTATGGAAGAAAACCTTGAGCATATTGAAACAGAGGAACAAAAACAGCAGAGAAAGGAGAAATCACGCTATGAACAACGGTGGTGACGCAGCAGAGCAGGTCGTCAGGCTTTCGCTTGAAGGATTTGAAGTTGCTGCAAGATTAAGCGGTTCGGCGGCGAAGAATATCGCATTGCTTTTGGTATCGGTTCTGAAGCAGGAACAAAAGACGAAGGGCAAAGCAAGGCTTACCAATATGATTAAGTCAGGCAAGGAGCTGAAAGTCTTTTCCATTCCGCAAAAGGATTTGAAGAAGTTTACCGAACAGGCAAAACGCTATGGCGTTCTTTATTGTGTCCTCAGAGATAAGAACACAAAGGGAGAGAACGCTCCGGTAGATATTATCGCAAGAGCAGAGGACGCTTCTAAAATTCAGCGTATCGTTGAAAGATTTGAACTTGGCAAAGTGGATAAGGCTTCGATTGTCAGTGAAGCAGAGAAAGCTATCGCAGACCGTGAAGCGGTTGAAAAAGAAAAGCCGACTAAATCCAAGAGTGAAATCATTATGGAAGAAGCGGTCAGAAATCCAATGCAGAAAGAGGAGCGAGCAAACGCAAACCCCTCAGTCGCCAAAACAGACAAAAGCCCTCTGTCAAGGCAAAACTCAGAGCCGGTAGAAACGCAATCTGATAAGGGTGTTGCAAAGCCAGTGGAAAAGCCATCGGTCAAAGAGAAACTTGACCGTTATAAGGCACAGGCAAAACAGCAAAAAGAAGCAGAGCGTAAAGAGCCGGAGGTTAAGAAAGACGGCAAGAAGCCGCAGCAGAAAAACGGTCAGACGGTACACCGTCAGCCGAAGAAAAAACCCAAAACAAAAGAGAGGTAATTCACTATGACAAATGATTTCAAACCCGCAAAGGCTGGCGGTAATCAGCGAGATTATCCAAAGAGGAGTATGCAGAAAAGAAGCGAGCAGAAAAAGAAAAGGTCTATCAGATGATTGATGACGCTTCCCGTGAGATTGTGAGTGACCCTGAGAAATTCAAGAGTTTTCTTGATACGCAGAGTCGAATGGACAGATATTCCGCAGCAAATGCTCTCCTTATTTACAGTCAGTATCCGCAGGCGACACAGCTTAAAGATTTTGATGATTGGGGTAAGGACAATGTGAAGATTACCAAAGGGGCAAAGAGTATTTCTATCCTTGAACCAGTGGAATACACAAGAGCAGATGGTTCTCCGGGTATTTCCTACAATGTCAAAAAGGTATTTGATGTTACGCAGACAAATGGAAGAAAAGCTCCGGCAGTATCAGCAAACCGTGACCCGAAAGCACTTATCACGACAATGCTTGATGTATCTCCGGTAGAGGTTGCGGCAACCGATGAACTTCCGTATCCGAATATGGCAGCTTTCTATAATAATGAAAAGCAGACCTTGTATGTGAAGCGTAATGTGGGCGACAGCGTAGCGGTTGCTCAGTGTGTCGCTCAGGAACTTGGACACGCACAGCTTTCCATCAACAGCGAAAGTTACAGCCGCAGGGATATGGGCTTTCAGGCAGTGTGTATCGGATATATGATTTGCAAGAAGTATGGCGTGGATACACAGAATTTTGCAATTAACCGTATTCCGGAGGGACTGGCTTCCAAAGAGCCGAAAGAAATCCGTGCGGAGCTTTCCAAGACACGAAATGCAATGGCAGAAATTCACAGTCATATCTCTGATGAAATGTTCCGCAAAAAGCAGGTGCGTTCAAAGGACTATGAGAGATAACGGAGGGCAGATATGGAAAAAGAAAAACTCTACCACATTGCTTTGGACGATTACGAACACGGTGTTGTCATTCGCTCCTTAAACGATGAAAAAACAAAGTTGATGGAGGAAGGCAAGTCCGCAGACGCAGTAGACGACCTGCTTGTAAAAGTCGGAAATGCCCCATTGAAAAAGTTCAAAGTGATTGAAAGGAAACGCTCAGATGAAGCGAGATAATGACAGGCAGACTGCCATTATTTTATCCATTGTCGGTATCGTTCCGGTCATATGGCTGGCACTTCTGATTGCACCTTCCATAAGCGGAGGATTGCCGGAGATAGCAGCCAATCTTGCGACACTCTTTGATAATCCATTTTCCATAAAATTATGTGGGGACAGCCTGAAAACTGTCCTCATTTTACTTTTATGCTATGGAATGGGTATCGGGATTTATTTCTCAACAAGAAAGAATTACCGCAGACGAGAGGAACACGGTTCTGCCAAATGGGGCAATGTCAGAGCCATTGATAAAAAGTACCGACAAAAGCCGCTGTCAGAAAATAAGCTGATGACTCAGAATGTATGCATTGGCTTAATGCCAAGAAGCACAGACGAAATCTGAATACGCTTGTGTGCGGCGGCTCCGGTGCAGGTAAGACGAGGTTTTATGCAAAGCCTAATATTATGAATGCTGCCAGAAACAGCTATGTGATATTAGACCCGAAAGGGAAATCCTGCGAGATACGGGACGTCTTCTTGAGAAGAAAGGTTACGAAGTGCGTGTGCTTGATTTGATTTCAATGGAGAAAAGCCATTGTTACAATCCGTTTGTTTATTTGCAGAATGACAATGATGTGCAGAAACTCGTAACCAATCTATCAAGAGTACCACTCCGAAAGGTTCACAGAGTAATGACCCGTTTTGGGATACGGCAGCGTCAATGCTTCTGCTTGCACTTGTATTTTATCTGCATTATGAAGCACCGCCGGAAGAACAGAATTTTGCAATGGTAATGGAAATGCTCAGAGCCGGGGCGATTGAGGACGAGGACGACCCAAGTCCTTCTCCGCTTGATAATCTGTTTTCAGATTTGATGATAGATAATCCTGACCACATTGCTTTGAAGTATTATCACTCTTATCATTCCGGTTCTTCCAAAACATTAAAATCTATACAGATAACCCTTGCAGCAAGGCTTGAAAAGTTTAACTTGGAAAGTCTTGCTGCTCTTACTTCTGCCGATGAACTGGATTTGCAGTCACTCGGAGAGAAAAAGGTGGCACTGTTTGCACTGATACCGGATAACGACTCTAGTTTCAACTTCTTGGTATCCATTCTTTACACACAGCTTTTTCAGCAGTTGTTTTATGCAGCCGACCATATCCACGGCGGTTGTCTGCCGATGCCTGTTCATTTTATGATGGACGAATTTGCCAATGTTTCACTGCCGGACGACTTCGACAAGATACTGTCGGTTATGCGTTCCCGTGGGGTATCTGTAAGCATCATCTTACAGAACTTGGCACAGCTTAAAGCCTTGTTTGAAAAACAGTGGGAGAGCATTGTGGGTAACTGCGATGAATTTCTTTACCTTGGTGGAAATGAGCAGTCAACCCATAAATATGTGTCGGAGCTGTTGGGCAAGGAAACCATTGATACCAACACGTTCGGAAAGAGTACCGGAAGAAGCGGTAATTATTCCACCAACTATCAGATTAGCGGCAGAGAGTTACTTACCCCTGATGAGGTGCGTATGCTCGATAATCAGTACGCTATTTTGTTTATCCGTGGGGAAAGACCCATTATGGATTTCAAATATGACATTATGAAACACCCGAATGTGCACTTACCACAGACGGAAAGGCGAGTCCTTATAAGCATGGAGAAGTCACAAAAGATATTGCTTCGATTGCCATTTGGGACATTGACCCTGCAACACTTCCTGAAAAGGAAATGGAAGAAACGAACTGGGAACTTCTTTCCGAGGAGGAGATGGAAGCTCTGTTCATAAACAATCAAACAAATTAAATTTTGGAGGTATTCAACTATGACTATTTTTAAGAAAAAAGCAACTGACATTCAGGAAACAAAGAAACTGCCTATGACCGGAAAGGTTAAGAAAGGCTTCCGTGCTTACTGCACAATGGTCATTGTCGGTGCGTTGGCACTTGGAATGACAACGACTGCATTTGCAGCGAATGACCCGCTTACCGTAGTCAATAATCTGTCCGATTTTATCTTCGGACTTATCCGTGCCATCGGTATGATTTTGCTTGGCTTTGGTATCGTGCAGGTCGGTCTTTCACTCAAATCTCACGACCCTTCTCAGAGAGCCAATGGCTTCCTGACTCTTGCGGGTGGTGTCATTATCACTTTTGCGAAAGAAATCCTTACTCTTATCACAGGCTAAGATAAGAGTTACACAGTTATCGAGGGGTGTGCCAAGTTAAGGTACACCCCTTAATTGTAAGGAGGTGCTTTGAATGAGTGATAACTGGGTAGTTCAAAATCTTGAAAATGCCCTTGAAACTTGGAATGAGAAACTGTCAGAAATATGGACGCTCATCACAACTACACCGCAGAACTTTAAGGGCGGGAATATCTGGAAGGTTATCGTTGACATCAACGGTGCGGTTCAGGCTATCGGGCTTGCCTTGCTTGTATTGTTTTTCGTGATAGGTATGGTAAAGACCTGCGGAAGTTTTACAGATGTGAAGAAACCGGAACACGCTCTGAAACTCTTTGTTCGTTTTGCACTGGCGAAAGGTGTTATCACATACGGAATGGAGCTTATGCTTGCATTATTTAATATCGTGCAAGGTACGATTTCAACCATTATGAATGCTGCCGGATTTGGAACTCCGGAACAGACGACTTTGCCCGCAGAGATGGTAACGACCATAGAGGATTGCGGATTTTTTGAGAGTATCCCTTTGTGGGCGGTAACGCTTATTGGAGGATTATTTATCACGGTGCTGTCGTTTATTCTGATAATGACAGTGTATGGACGATTTTTCAAGTTGTATATGTACACAGCACTTGCACCGATACCGCTTTCCACATTTGCAGGAGAACCGACACAGAATGTCGGCAAGAGTTTTATCAAGAGCTATTGTGCAGTTCTGCTTGAAGGGGCAGTCATTGTACTTGCTTGTATTATTTTCTCCGTATTTGCTTCATCGCCGCCAGTAGTGAATCCTGACGCAGCAGCAGTTACGCAAGTGTGGGCATATATTGGGGAACTGGTATTTAATATGCTTGTTCTTGTCGGTGCAGTGAAAATGTCTGACCGTATTATCCGAGAGATGATGGGACTTTAAGGAGAGATTTTGAGATGAACCAAAGAGATTGTAAGAAATGTGTTTACTATGGCGGTAAACGAAAAGGCAAAGTCTTTTGCCTGAATGATAAATGCGTGAGGGGGAAAGACCGAAACCGCAGGAAAGGAAACAGATATGGAAGTAAAAATTAACCGAGAAATCAGAAATTATACAGAGTCAATGTTTTTTGGACTGTCGCTCAGACAGTTCATTTTTTCTGTTCTCGCTTGTGGCGTTGCGGTAGGACTGTATTTCTTGCTCAGACCGTATGTTGGCACGGAAACCGTATCGTGGGTGTGCATTTTGGGTGCTGCCCCGTTTGCGGCACTTGGCTTTGTGAAGTACAACGGTATGACCGCAGAAAAAGCAATCTATGCGTGGATAAAATCGGAGTTTTTGATGCCGAAGAAGCTGGTGTTTCACTCCACCAATGTGTATTACGAACTGATGAAGCCAAGCATTGAACAGAAACAGAAGGAGGTATTGAAGTCAAATGATTAAGACTCTTACGAACCTGTTTAAGCAGGATAAAGAAAAATTTGTTGTACCGAAAGGGGTGCAGGACGTGATTCCCGTAGCAGCTATCTTTGATGATGGCATTTTCAAAGTGGGAAAGGATAAATATTCAAAGACCTACCGCTTTACGGATATTAACTATGCAGTGGCGAGCCGTGAGGATAAGGAAGCGATGTTCCTTGAATATTCCGAACTTCTGAACTCTCTTGACAGTGGTGCAACGACAAAAATCACAATCAATAATCGTCGGCTCAACAGACTGGATTTTGAGCAGACAATCCTTATTCCGACAACCGGAGATAATCTGGACGAGTATCGAGAGGAATACAACAAAATGCTTCTTGATAAGGCAACGGGTGCAAACTCCATTGTTCAGGATAAGTATATTACCATTTCCATCAACAAAAAGAGTGTGGAGGACGCAAGAACTTATTTTGCCCGTGTCGGTGCAGATTTGATTGCTCACTTCGGCAGGCTTGGAAGTAAGTGTGTGGAACTGGAAACAGACGAAAGACTTCGTATTTTCCACGACTTCTATCGTGTGGGAGAAGAAAGTTCTTTTCACTTTGATATTAAGGAAACAAGAAAAAAGGGACACGATTTTAAGGATTATATCTGCCCCGACACAATGGAATTTGAAAAGGACTATTTCAAGATGGGAAACCGTTATGGAAGAGTCCTTTTTCTTCGTGAATATGCGTCCTATATCAAAGACAGTATGGTAGCGGAACTTACGGATATGAACAGAAATCTGATGATGTCCATTGATATTGTTCCCGTTCCAACTGATGAAGCAGTAAAGGAAGCAGAGAACCGTCTGCTTGGTGTAGAAACCAATATCACAAACTGGCAGCGTAGGCAGAATGCCAATAACAACTTCTCTGCAACTGTTCCGTATGATATGGAGCAGCAGAAGAAAGAAATGAAAGAGTTCCTCGATGACCTTACGACCCGTGACCAGAGAATGATGTTCGCTGTTATCACAATGGTTATTACAGCAGACAGTAAGGAACAGCTTGAGAATGATACGGAAGCATTGCTTACCACAGCAAGAAAACATCTTTGCCAGTTTGCAACACTGAGATTTCAGCAGGTAGATGGACTCAACACGGTAATGCCGTTTGGAACAAGAAAGATTGATGCGTTCAGAACACTTACAACAGAGAGCCTTTCGGTATTTATCCCATTCAGGGTGCAGGATATTTTCCACGAGAACGGTATCTATTACGGTCAGAATGTTATCAGCAAAAATATGATTATCGCAGACCGTAAGCAGCTTTTGAATGGTAACTCCTTTATTCTCGGTGTATCCGGTGGCGGTAAGTCATTTGCGGCAAAGGGAGAAATCATCAATCAGGTGCTTTCTTCAGATGCGGATATTATCATCATCGACCCTGAACGAGAGTATTCACAGCTTGTCAATGCGATGGGCGGAGAAGTAATCAATATTTCTGCTACTTCCGACAATCACATCAATGCAATGGATATGAATAAGGATTACGGCGACGGTGCAAACCCTGTCATTTTGAAATCTGAGTTCATTATGTCCCTTTGTGAACAGCTCATCGGCGGAACAAATCTCGGAGCAAAGCAGAAGTCTATCATTGACCGTTGCACGGCAAGCGTGTACCGCAGTTATCAGCAGAATGACTATCAGGGACATATACCGACCTTGCAGGATTTCAGGGCAGAACTTTTGCAGCAGGACGAACCGGAAGCAAAGGAACTGGCACTTGCTATTGAGCTTTTTACGCATGGTTCTCTGAACACTTTTGCAAAGCAGACGAATGTGGATACCAATAACCGCCTTATCTGCTATGACATTCTTGACTTGGGTAAACAGCTTATGCCGATTGGTATGCTTGTTGTCCTTGACTCTATCCTGAACCGTATCACACAGAACCGTGCAAAGGGTAAGAATACCTTTATCTTCATTGATGAGATTTATCTTCTGTTCCAGCACGAATATTCTGCAAACTTCCTCTTTACCTTGTGGAAGCGTGTGAGAAAATACGGTGCATACGCAAGTGGAATTACCCAGAACGTCGATGACCTTTTGCAGAGCCACACAGCGAGAACAATGCTTGCAAACTCAGAGTTTATCATTATGCTGAATCAGGCTTCCACAGACAGGCTTGAGCTTGCAAAACTTCTGAATATTTCCGACCTTCAGATGTCCTATATCACGAATGTGGAAGCAGGACACGGACTTATCAAGGTGGGAAGTTCTCTTGTACCGTTTGCAAACAAATTCCCTAAGAACACGAAACTTTATAAACTGATGACGACCAAGCCGGGCGAAGCATAAGGAGGGATTTATAATGTCTAAAATTCAATTTCGCAATGCTGCACACAGAGATTTTGTATTGGAAAATCTGGATAAGTGTAAAGTCAATGACTGCTATCACAGAGCATTTTTCTATGTGATGGGTATTTCAGAAGAAACGAGAATGAACATCGGAAAGATGTTTGATTTCAAGAGGGACTGTATCATACCGGAAGGTATGCACGGCGGTTGGCAGACAAGTGGCACAGTCAAGGTCTGCCACCTTGCCTTTAATCTCTGGAATGGATTTACGGAAGAAGGCAGGGAAAATCTCTATACACCGGAGGAACTGTTCTGTTGCGGATATGCTCCGTATTTTATGGAGGGTATCAAGTTGAGGTATCCGGAGTATTGCAGAGATTTGACTCCACCTAAGAGAAACGATATGGAAAGGTAAGAGAAAATGAGCAGAAAAATCTATATTATTATTGCGGTGGTGTTTACGGTAGTGTTGTCTGTAAGCACCTTCTTTATTATCCGTAATCACATTGACTCTGCCAAGCAGAATGAAGTCTATGATAACCTTGCGGAGATTGTGGAGGACGAGCCGCCAAAGGAAAATGAGGGCGTGACGTTTTCGGAAGATAAGGACTATCTTGCGGAATATCTTGAACTCTATCGGCAGAATGAGGATATGGTGGGTTGGATAAAGGTTGAGGATACCAATATCAACTATCCGGTCGTGCAGTCTGTAAATGAGCCGAACTTCTACCTGAAGCACAAGTTTGATAAGACCTATTCTGCTTATGGCTGTCCATATGTGCAGGAAAATTGTAATGTGCAGAAACCTTCAGACAACATCATTATTTACGGACACCACATGAATGACGGTTCTATGTTTACGGGACTGATGAAGTACAGAAATAAAAGCTTTTGGGAAGAACATAAGGATATTACTTTTGATACACTGACGGACAGACACCAGTATGAAGTGATTGCAGTCTTTAAGACGGTTGTTTATACAAACAGCTCCGATAGCTTTAAGTATTATGAGTTTACGGACGCAGAAAATGCGGCAGAGTTTGATGCGTATGTTGCTAAGTGCAAGGAACTTTCTCTGTATGATACCGGAGTATCGGCAGAGTATGGCGACAAGCTGATTTCTCTTTCTACTTGTGAATATTCAAGAAGCAATGGCAGGCTTGTTGTTGTCGCTAAGAGAGTGGATTAAACCCCACTCTCTATTATTTTTCGAGAAAGGAGGAAACCGATGGCTGATATAAAAACAAGAGATACAAGCAAAGGTACAATCAAGACCATAAATAAGGCAGCAGTTGCCACGGAGCGAATGAAGAAAGCCTATGTGATGACGAAAGATAAGGCAGAACATTCCACCAATGCTTCGGAAAATTCCGCAGAGGAATATGCTTCCGATAAAATCGAAGCGGCAACGGATAGGACTGTTCACGGAACGGCATACCGTGCGGATAAAGTCGGCAGATGGGGTGTGCGTGAAACAAGACAGAATTATCAGAAAGCCAAAAGGGGAATTGAGAATTTCAAGACCAAGCGTGCAGAGAAGCAGCTTCAAAAACAATCGGTCAATCCTGTCGGAAAACAGAGCATCCGAACTCTGGAGTGTACGGAGAAAACAATTAAACAGTCTGCAAGGTCGGCAGGAAATACGACAGTCAAGACCGTATCGAAAGGTGCAACCAATACTGTTCAAAGGTCGGTCAAGACCGCAGAACAAACGGCAAAGACTTCTATTAAGACCACCAAAGAAGCTGCCATTATAGCACAGAAAACAGCAAAAACAACAGCCAAAGCAACACAGAAAGCGGCTCAGACGGCAAAGAAAGCGGCGAAAGCCACAGCAGATACCGTTAAAGCCACAGCGAAAGCTACTGTTGCGACAGTCAAAGCGATTATTGCAGGGACAAAAGCACTTGTAGCAGCAATCGCCGCAGGCGGTTGGATAGCGGTTCTGATTATTATGATTGTCGTGCTGTTTGGTGCTGCCGTAGCAATGTTTGGAGGAGGAAGTGACAGTAATTCCTATACTCCGGTAAGTGCAGAGGTAGAAGCCTATGAACCCATCATACAGAAGTATGCCAAAGAGTACGGCATTCCTGAGTATGTGGAACTTATCAAGGCGGTTATGATGCAGGAAAGCGGTGGCAGAGGACTTGACCCTATGCAGGCAGCAGAGGGAAGTTTCAATACAAGGTATCCGCACGAACCTAATGGAATTAAAGACCCTGAATATTCTATCCAGTGTGGAGTTCAGGAATTGAAAGCGGCTCTTACTTCGGCAGAAGTGGAAAGTCCGATAGATATGGAGCATATCAAACTTGCCTTGCAAGGCTACAACTTCGGTAATGGGTATATTTCTTGGGCAAAAACAAAGTATGGCGGTTATTCTTATGCCAATGCAGTGGAGTTTTCCACTCAGCAGGCACAAAGGCTTGGTTGGGACAGTTATGGAGATACCCAATATCCGGCTCACGTTTTGAGATACTATCCGTATGGGCGAGCCTTTACTGCCGGAGGTAATCAGGCGATTGTTGAGGTTGCCTTGACACAGCTAGGCAATCAGGGCGGACAACCTTACTGGAGCTGGTACGGCTTTAATAGTCGAGTGGAATGGTGTGCCTGCTTCGTATCTTGGTGTGCTGACCAATGCGGGTATATTGAAAGCGGACTTGTTCCGAAATTTGCAGGTTGCGTGGATGGTGCAAACTGGTTTAAGTCAAATGGAAAATGGCAAGACCGCACTTATGAACCAAAGGTAGGAGATATTATCTTCTTTGATTGGGAAGGCGACGGTACAACAGACCACGTTGGTATCGTAGAGAAGTGTGAGAATGGCACAGTTTATACCGTAGAGGGCAACTCAGGCGACGCCTGCAAGCAAAGACAGTACGCAGTCGGAAGCAGCAATATCTATGGATACGGTATTCCGGCATATTAAAAATTCCAGACGGTGTCTGGAAAATTGAAAAGATGGCTGCTCAGTTGAGTAGCCATCGGGTACATTATGAGAAATCAGTTGTTTCTCTGTTATTCAGGAAAATATGGTGTGTGTGATAAGTGAAGCTAAAAAGCATATCGGCATTTTCTTTACTGCCGTCTAAAAAGGAAATATCATCGGCAAGGATAAAAAGAATTGCTAACAGCTTCTTGATATATCCAGTGTAGCAGGCATAATCTACATAGATGTTGGCGATATATCCCTCGGCAAATTCTATCAGGTCAGCGTCAATTTCAAAGCTGTTGGATAACTCGTAAACGGTCTTGATGAATTTGTCCTTATCAGCAATTCGTTCTTTACTTGGAACACTTCTGCGGTTCTTCTGTATGAATTTCAAAAAATCATCAGCTTCCGTAAAGTCAGGAGTGATTGTGTTGCCAGTTCCCAAATCTGTTTTGTAATCCTCAAATTTCTCTTTTTCAAACCGATTACTGAATATTATCTTTTGTTCGTCCATTCCTTTTTACCCCTAAGTTTATTCTATGGAGATTGTTTAACTTGGCTCTTGGGTTGTGATTTGTCTTTCGCCATTAACAATCGTGAATTACTACTTTTATAGTATAACATAAAAATAGTTGGGAATCATCACTAATAGTTGGTTTGACTTCCTTTGGATGCGTGTGATTTGAAATCGACTTAACCTATACTATTAGTTATGGAAACACACTAAGGGAGGTGATGTGATGAAGCTCGATACAATCGGCAAGAATATAAGAAAGTTCCGACTTGCGAGGAAATTACGCCAAGAAGATTTGGCTGAGAAAACAGATTTGACAACAAATTATATTGGTATGGTTGAGCGTGGAGAGAAAATTCCGTCACTCGAAACTTTCATAAAGATAGTAAATGCTTTAGGTGTATCATCGGATATGGTTCTTACTGATGTCCTGGAAACGGGATATACAGTCAAGAACTCTATGCTGAATGAGAAGCTTGAAAAACTTGCTCCTGAAGATAGAAACAGAATTTATGAAGTTATAGATACACTTGTGAAGCAATCAAAGCAAATACTTCCATAAAACACAGAAGTTCGTCTTAATCGACGAGCTTTCTTTTTTTCAGTATAAAAAATTTCAGCTATCGACAAATTTTTCGGGACTTCGACAGAGCAAATATGCTATAACAACAACTGTCAGTGATAGACACATACTAATAGACATAGGAGGAAGTAGAAGTGAACGACATTTTCAGACAAATAGCAAAAGAAAATGGAACAACCGAAAAAGCAGTAAAAGAGGAAATGCAGTTTGCCATTCGGGAAGCAATGAAAAGTGCTGAACCGGAAGCAATAGCTTTTTGGAAAGCAGTTGCACCGGACGGAAAAGAGCCGCCGATAGAAAAGGTCATAGCAATGATTGCATTGAATGTTAATAATAGAATGTATAATTGAGGTGCTTCGGCATCTCTTTTTTATTATTCTTTAAAAGAGTTGTATTAGGTGTTTGTAAAAAGTGACACCTTAGTGTCTGAAAGGTTACATTTCTGTCCGAAATCTTGAAATGCCTGAAAATTTAATATATAATGTTAAATGGTTAACTGTAACGAAGAAGAATTATAAGATGAAGAGGTGTTACTGATGAAGATATGCTATAACAAACTTCAAAAACTTATGATTGACAATCAAATGAAAAGACAGGATTTAATGCGTGCAGCCGAAATTACATCATACGCTGCAACGAAGATAAATAAGAATGAGCCAGTATCTCTTGAAGTACTGATGAGGATATGTCAGGTGTTTCATTGTGACATCGGAGATATATGCGAAGTTATTTTAGACGAAGATTAAAACACGGAGGTAATTATAGATGGCAAGGGCTGCTAAACCAAAGAAAGAAATATCAATGGAAGAAGCACTTTGGAAAAGTGCTGATAAACTGAGAGGTTCTGTTGAGCCTGCGGAGTATAAGCACGTTGTTCTGAGTTTATTCTTCCTTAAATTTGCCAGTGACAAGTTTGAGGAATGCCGTAATAAGATTATTTCTACACACGGCGAAAAGTATGCGGATATGAAGCCGTTTTATACTCAGGAAAATGTATTCTATCTTCCTGAAGAAAGCCGTTGGAAGTACATTATTGAAAATGCAAAGCAGGACGATATTGCCCTAAAGATAGATACAGCACTTTATACGATTGAGAAGAACAACCCGGCATTGAAAGGTGCTTTGCCGGATAACTATTACTCCCGCTTACATATTGATACGGCAAAGTTGGCTTCTTTGCTTGATGAAATCAATCGTATCAACACTGATGATAAAGAGAACGACATTATAGGTCGTGTATATGAGTATTTTCTTAGTAAGTTTGCTCTTGCAGAAGGAAAAGGTAAAGGAGAGTTCTACACACCAAAGTGTATTGTAAACCTGATTGCCGAAATGCTTGAGCCTTACGATGGAATACTTTATGACCCTTGTTGCGGTTCGGGCGGTATGTTTGTGCAGTCCATCAAGTTCGTAGAAGCACATAGCGGTAATAAAAAGAAAGTGTCTATTTACGGTCAGGAATACACAAATACCACTTTCAAACTGGCAAAAATGAATTTGGCTATCCGTGGTATTTCTGCAAATCTTGGAGAGATGGCAGCCAATACATTTACCAACGACCAGCACAAGGACCTTAAAGCAGATTTCATTATGGCAAACCCACCTTTCAATCAGAAGCAGTGGAGAGCGAAAATGAGCTTGTAGACGACCCTCGTTGGAACGGATATGAAGTTCCGCCAACAAGCAACGCAAACTATGGTTGGATACTGAATATTGTTTCCAAACTCTCTCAAAACGGTGTGGCAGGTTTCCTGCTTGCCAATGGTGCATTATCTGATGATGGTACAGAGCTGAAAATCAGACAGCAGCTTATAGAAAATCACTTGGTAGAAGCGATTATTATTCTTCCGAGAAACCTTTTCTATACCACTGACATCAGCGTTACCCTTTGGGTACTCAATAAGAATAAAAAGGCTCGTGTTGTGGAACAGAACGGAAAGCTCAAACGCTATCGTGACCGAGAAGATGAAATACTCTTTATGGATTTACGACAGATGGGCAGTCCTTATGAGAAGAAGTACATTGAATTGACAGAGGAAGATAGAGCTAAAGTTACAAGTGTATATCATAACTGGCAGCAGGAAGGCTATGAGGAAACTTATGAGAATGTACCAGAGTTTTGTTATTCTGCTTCTTTTGATGAAGTAAAGGAAAAGGGATTTACTCTTGTACCGAGCAGATATATTGAGTTTGTCAATTGTGATGAGAACATCGACTTTGATACAAAAATGAAGTCATTGCAGGGAGAACTCAAAGAACTTCTTGTTCAAGAGGAAAAATCTAAATCAGATTTGCTTGCTGTATTTAAGGAGTTGGGATATGAAATCGAATTATGATATTTTAGGAAACCATATCCGACTGATTGATACTCGGAACAGAGAAAGCATAACAGACAGAGTTTTGGGAATTAACATAGACAAGTTCTTTATGCCGTCGGTTGCAAATGTCATTGGTACGGATTTGAGTAAATATAAACTGATAACAAAAGGGAAGTTTGCGTGTAATCCAATGCATGTTGGTCGTGATGAACGACTTCCGGTTGCATTGTATGATGAAGAAGAACCTGCTATTGTTTCTCCGGCATATTTTATGTTTGAGGTAATAGATAACAGCATTTTGAATGAAGATTATCTGATGATGTGGTTTCGCAGACCGGAGTTTGACCGAATTTGTTGGTTACATACTGACGGGAGCGTTCGTGGTGGGATTACTTGGGATGATATATGCAGACTAGAATTGCCTATTCCGCCTATTGAAAACCAGCTTGAAATAGTGAACATTTATAAGGCAATTACTGAGAGAATTGCTTTAAAGCAGAAGATAAATGATAATTTAGCGGCTTAATATGCCAGCTTTGCCAATAAAACAGATTGCAATTCATAAAGTCTTTGAATTTCGATAGTATTTGCTTCGATTTGCTCATTAAATATATCGAATTTATGTTGAAAGTCCTCTATAACTTCTGCTGGGGGTACGAGGATTTTCATTGACTGTATATTGTACATCGGTAACTTAGATTGAACTGCACCAACTGTTAATAATTCAATCTCTTTTATTTGCTTTTTATAGCAAAGAGTATAGTAAAGATAATCAGGGGTAACCGTATGAATATTAGCCAGTTTAACGCAGTTTCAGTAAGGTTTGCATTGTTGAGCGAAGTATGTATTTTTCCTATCAAGCCAATAGTTCCAACGATAGAAATAACAATATCGTTAGTATTGACAATATACCGTGATATAGCAGAATGTGTTTCTTCATCAATATATTGAAATTGATTGGTCAGACACACATACCGATTGCTTCCCAAATCACGCACACGGATATATGGGTGTGCGGTTGGAGTATCAAGCAGTTCGCCATCGGCAGGGAGTCGTTTCCCACCTTTAATTGAACAAAGACTATCTAATGTAGCAATACTGTAACCATCTGGTAGTTCATTTTCATTATAAAAAGCTGCAAATTGCTCCTGAAACAATGATTGAGCAGTTTCTTCTAAATTATCATTTACAAGGAGGGACCTATGTCATTAGCAGATATAATTCAGATTATAATCGGAGTATTGTCACTGGTGGCAACAATAGCAGTTTCTTTTTTGATTTATTGGTTGCAATCACGACAT
>ENA-OQEB01000114-OQEB01000114.1-human-gut-metagenome-genome-assembly--contig:-NODE-114-length-31939-cov-2.257167_pt1 | contig 31939 bp, 38 predicted proteins | sample MGYA00242787_ERZ504619 | MGnify/ENA primary metagenome ERZ504619 (study PRJEB26092, sample SAMD00036317) | human gut metagenome | host: Homo sapiens | study: EMG produced TPA metagenomics assembly of... | reverse complement strand
ATTCCGTCGGTTGTGATTTCAACTATCTCGGCAGGTCCCAATTCCCTCTCGAAATCATATCCGAGCTTTTCATAGGCATAGCTTTCAAATGAAACGGCATATCCCATTTCGCTCTTTCCTATCTGAACGGGCAATCTGCCAAGCTCGTCCCTTGCGGCGATTATCGAGCCTGTTTCGGTAAGCAAAATAACCGTTGCCGTACCGTCGATAACGTCCTGCGCAAACTCAATACCCTCTTTGAAATTATCTTTGAGGCTGATGAGAGAAGCGACAAGCTCGTTTGAATTTACCTTACCGCCCGTCATAGCGTCAAAATGTCCGCAGTCGGTAATAAGATATTTATTTATAAGCTCGTCGGAATTGTTGATTATTCCGACAGTACAAATTGCAAACGTGCCGAGCTTTGAGCGAATGAGCAACGGCTGTGGGTCGGTGTCGCTGATACAGCCGATTGCCGACGTACCGTGCATCTCCTCAAAAATATGCTCAAACTTCGTGCGAAACGGAGCGTTTTCAATGTTGTGTATTTTTCTCTGTAATCCGATTTCTTTATCGTAGACGGCAAGACCGCCTCTGCGTGTGCGAGATGAGAATGATAGTCAACGCCGAAAAAGACGTCGAGCATACAATCTTCCTTAGAAACAACGCCAAAAAATCCACCCATATTTTACCCTCCGAGAATTATTCGCCAAATACTCTGCGCATCATTTCCTTGTATGCGTCCTCAACGCCGCCCATATCTCTGCGGAAACGGTCCTTGTCAAGCTTTTCGTTTGTCTCTGCGTCCCAGAAACGGCAGGTATCGGGAGAAATTTCGTCTGCAAGAACGATAGTGCCGTCAGCAGTCTTACCGAACTCAAGCTTGAAATCAACAAGCTTTACGCCGAGACCGAGGAAGTATTCCTTGAGCACCTCGTTGACCTTGAATGCCATAGCCTTGATGGTTTCAATTTCTTCTCTTGTAGCAACGCCGAGTGCGATTGCGTGGTAAGCGTTCATAAGCGGATCATGGAGGTCGTCGTTCTTATATGAGAACTCGATTGTCGCTCTGCGAAAACAATGCCCTCTTCAACGCCGAAACGCTTTGCAAATGAGCCTGCCGAGATATTTCTGATAATGACCTCAAGCGGAACAATGCTTACCTTTTTAACAACGGTTTCATTGTCGTTAAGCTCTTCAACAAAGTGAGTCTTAACGCCGTGCTTTTCAAGAATTTGCATAAGGTAGTTTGACATACGGTTGTTGATAGCGCCCTTGCCTACGATTGTGCCCTTTTTAAGGCCGTCAAGAGCCGTTGCGTCGTCTTTATATGAAACTATTACCTTTTCGGGATCCTCTGTTGCAAATACCTTTTTTGCTTTTCCCTCATAGAGCTGAACTGTTTTTTCCATTGTTAAAATCTCCTTTAATATATTTTTATTTGAATTATTTGCTGAATTCCTTACAGATTTTTTCGTCCTTTTCAAGAACCTTTCTTGTGTTTTCCTCTCTCATTTCAACAAGTCTGTTTGAAAGCGCCTCATCCGAAAGAGCGAGAATTTGAGCGCAAGCAACGCCGCATTCGCACCGCCGTTTATCGCAACGGTTGCAACGGGAATGCCCGAGGGCATCATAACAGTTGAAAGCAATGCGTCCATACCGTCCAATGCTGCCGATTTACAGGGAATACCGATAACGGGGAGCGTTGTGTTCGCCGCTATTGCGCCTGCAAGATGAGCCGCCATACCTGCCGCAGCGATAATTACACCGTAGCCGTCAGCCTTTGCCGACTTTGTAAACGCAGCTGCCTGCTCGGGTGTGCGGTGAGCCGAATAAACGTGAACGGTATATTCGATTTCGAGTGAATCGAGCATATCGGTACACTTTTTGATAATCGGCAAATCGCTGTCGCTTCCCATAATAATTCCGACTTTTTTCATAGTGATTTCCTCCTATTTTCAAAAAAACAAAAAGACACACTTAACCCGATAATATAGGTTAAATGTGCCCAGACGGTCGGCTTTCAGTCTTATAAATTCTTTGTTCCCCTGTGGTGCTCCACAAAATCCGTCAGTCGCAAAGAACCGTATTTTTAATACAATAAAAGTATATCATATCGAAGTATCATAGTCAACAATTTTGACCTTTTCCGACGGTGGTTACTTTCATAATATTAGCACAAAAAACGTGTCGGTTTTTGGCTATTGTGCATACTGCCCTCAATGTATGAAAGAAAGTATCAGCACCGACGCACAGCAGCCGCAAGCGACAATAAAAAGGTTCCTTGTGAAGTACGCAAGCAACGCTCCGACAACAAGTGCCGCAAAGCCTGCTGTATAATCTCCCGTAGCCGTGATAATTGCGGGGAAGGTCATAACGGTAAGCGTAACGTAAGGAAGATAATAAAGAAAGGACTTTAGGAATTTATTTTTCAAAGGCTTCCTCATAACGACCATAGGAAGCGTTCTCAAAATATAGCTTATTCCCGCCATTATAAAAATATAGATATAAAGATTTCCACTCATTTCGCCGCCTCCTGCTTTTCGTCCTCAACGGGGAACAAAAGTGCCGCAGCGATAGAGATAACGATTGTGAGCACGATTATCCTGAGGCTGTCAGACGCCTTTGAAATTACAGGAGTAATCTTCGCAAGTCCGCTGATTATAAAGCTTGAGATAACAACGATTGCTATCGGCTTACTGTTCCTGCACGGCGGAATTATAAACGCCAAGAACATACCGTAAACGGCAACGCTCATAGCGGTAATGATAACGTCGGGCAAAATATTACCCACAGCGATACCGCACATACCGCCGATTGACCACATTGGAAGCGCAAACGACATAGCGCCGTACATATAGGACGGCTTGATGTAGCCCGGATACGCAACGGCAATTCCGAAAAGCTCGTCGGTCAAGTCAAAGCCGATTAAAAATCTGTGTATAAGCGGAGTTTCCGGAGAAAACTTCTGGCTCATAGCACAGCTCATTAAAATATATCTTGCATTTGTAACGAGTATTATCAATGCCGCAGTAATATAGGTTACTCCGTCCGACATTGCGGAAACGCCGGCGACCTCGCCTGCCGAAGCATTGTTGAAAAAGCTCATCAAAAAGCCTTGAAAAACACTCATTCCCACATTTCTTGCAGTCAAGCCTATCGAAAACGAAACCGCAAGATACCCGAGACCTATCGGTATCCCGTCCTTCAACCCATTGAAAAACGGCTTTTTCAATACCCTTTTAACATCTTCGTTCATTTTTCAACCCCCAATATCTATATTCTACTAAATATTTTAGTTTTTGTAAATCATTAAATTGTTTATTCTTTAACAATTTTTTTGTTGATTATGAACAATCTGTTAATATTGAATTTGTAATATTGACTAACAGTCAGTTTGTGCTAAAATGTGTTGCGGTAAAAGAAAATGACTGTTAGTCAGTTAATGCTCGGGAGGCGATTTCTTGGATAAAATTACGAAGAAAAAGAATGAAAAATACACGAAAATTCTCGACACGGCACTCGGTCTTTTTGAGAAGAACGGAACGCACCTTGTTTCAATTGATGAAATTGTCAAGGGTGCAGGCGTTGCAAAGGGTACTTTCTATCTTTATTTCAAGGACAGATACGACCTTATCTCAACGCTTATAATCGAAAAGGCTTCAAAATATATGTCCTTGTTAAGCGACGAGTACAAGCCGAGGGATTTCGGAGACGTTTCGACAAGCGTTCGTCATTACATTGAATATCTTTCGGATTTTTTTGCAGAAAAACAAGACACTTTGCATTTTAATAGAGAAAAATCTCAACACCTGCGTAAATGCGGTTGCTCAGACAAAAGAGGGTCCTATCAAGGAGCTTTATGAGAAAATCTTTTCGGAGCTTATAAATTGCGGATTTGCCGAGGCAGAGGCACGTGCAAAGCTCTATCTTTATATTGAGCTTATTGTATCGTCCTGCTGCAATGCAATAATCAGGGAAACGCCATACACGATAGAGGAACTGAAGCCTCATCTTTGTCAAATAATAGAATCCAGCATAGTAAACATTATTAAGAGGTGATACATTTGAAAAGGATCGCATTGTGGGAAGCAAAGCATCCTAAAACGGTAGTGTTGATAGCGGTAATACTTTTGATACCCTCGCTTATAGGATTTTTGTGCACCCGAGTAAACTACGATATTATGTCGTATTTGCCCGACAATCTCTCGTCCGTACAAGGCGAAAAGATACTTGACGAAACCTTTAACAACGCCGGTATGTCAATATTGGTAATTGAGGATATGCCCTCGAAATATACCGCTGCGTTAAAGGAAGAAATTTCAAATTAGAGGGCGTCAGCGCTGTTTTCTGGTGGATGATTTGGCGGACGTGAGTATTCCTTCCGATATTATCCCCGACGCACTCAAGGACGTCTTTTACAGTAAGACGGGTGAGCAGACAATGATGCTTGTTCAGTACAAGTACGCAGCTCATCGGACGAAACGTTAAAGACGATAAAGCAAATAAAGGGACTTATAAATGACAAAACCTTTATCAGCGGTCTTACGGCTATTGTCGAGGATACAAAGGAAATTTGCGACACGCAAGCGCCTATATATGTAGCGGTTGCGGTTGTTCTCGCACTGATTATTATGTCGCTGCTTATGGACTCGTGGGTGCTTCCGTTTGTCGTGCTTGCAACGCTCGGTATTGCGATACTCTATAATATGGGCACGAATATATTTTTAGGCGAAATTTCCTTTGTTACACAGAGCATTGCGGCAATTCTCCAGCTCGGCGTTACGGTTGACTATTCGATTTTCCTTATCGACAGATACCGTGAGGAAAAAACACGCTACGCCACAAGGGAAGAGGCTATGGCAAATGCCGTTACGAAATCAATAACCGCCCTGCTCGGCAGCTCGCTTACGACGATATTCGGCTTCCTCGCTCTCTGCTTTATGCGTTTACGTCTCGGCTTCGATATAGGCTTCGTTATGGCAAAGGGCGTTGTATGGGGTATTCTTACGGTTGTATTTGTTCTCCCCGAAATGCTGCTTGTGTTCGAGGAATACATTGAAAAATACAAGCACAAGAGCCTTATGCCTCTTTCCCGAAGCTCAACAATTCGATTTACAAAAACAGGAAGCTGCTTGCGATAATATGCGTTGTGCTTATTATTCCCGCTTACTTCGTACAGTCAAAGGCAACACCGTATTACAGTATGGATAAGGCACTAAATGAGAGCTTTATATCGGTACAGGGTCTTGAAAAGCTCAAATCCGATTTTGATATGGCTACCACGCACTTTATAATCTTTGACGATACGCTTCCGTCGGGTCAGATTATCCAAATGGAAAACGAGATTAAAAGCCTTGACGGTATCGCCTCGACCCTTGCGTACAACTCCATTGTAGGCCCTGCAATTCCCGACGGTATAATCCCCGACGATATTTTGAAAATCTGCAAGGCTGACGGCTTACAGCTTATGATGGTAAACTCGAAATACGCAACCGCCACAGACGAGCTTAACAATCAGGTTGACGCACTCAATGCCATTGTTCACAAGTACGACCCAAGCGGCTATGTGACGGGCGAGGGCGCAATAGCAAAGGACCTTATCGAGGTTACAGACAGGGATTTCACGGTAACGAGTATTCTCTCGATTGCGGCGATATTTATTCTTATCGCAATAACCCTTAAATCGATAAGCCTGCCGATACTTTTGGTGCTTTCGATTGAACTTGCGATTTGGATTAACCTTGCAATCGGCGTTTTAATGGGCAGTTCAATGTCCTTTGTAGATGCTACGGTTATCAACTGCGTTCAGCTCGGTGCCACGGTTGACTACGCAATACTTCTCACAACGAGATTTCGTGAGGAGCTTCGCCTCGGACGTTCAAAGCACGATGCAACCATCAATGCGGTGTCGGCGGCTGAAAGGTCAATTCTTCAAAGTGCTTCCGTATTCTTTGCGGCAACGTTCGGCGTATATTGTATCTGCGATATTTCAATCATCAAGGGCATATGCGCACTGCTTGCAAGAGGCTCGGTAATCAGCGCATTTGTAATTATATTCTTCTTAACTCCGTTGCTTTGTATATGCGAAAAGCCGATAAGTAAAACGACTTTGGATTGGCGTTCTAAAGCTAAGAAGGAACATTTCAAGGAGGCAAAGAACAATGTTTAACTCAAAACAGAAAAAAGTAATAAGCATCGGCTTGACGGTGTCGCTTCTCGCCCTCTCGCTTGCAGGCTGCGGAAAGCAGAAAACGACGGGAAATGAAATTCTTGACGACGCAAGGGGCACGCAGACCTATGTTCAGCAGAACTACACAACCCTTGCCGAAAATGTGAAAAAGCAGGAAACGGTTTATATAAATCTTAACTCCGACGGCACGGTTAAAAAGATAAACGTAACCGATTGGCTTCACACCGATACTCCGCAGACGGTTATCGAGGACGAAAGCTCGCTTGAAAATATCACAAACGTCAAAACGCTCACACCGGCAGACGTAAGAGACGGCAAGCTCTATTGGAATATGGATACAACAGACCTCTATTACAGCGGTACAACCGAAAAGCCCTCTCCGCTTAATATAAGCATACGCTATTTCCTCGACGACGTTGAAATGACAGCGGAGGAAATTGCAGGTAAAAGCGGAAACGTTAAAATTCAGATTGACGTTACAAGCACACTTAAAAAGGCTGTTACAATCAACAAGAAAAGCTATGATGTTTATTGCCCGATGCTCTTTGTCGGCGGTATGATTTTGCCCGAGGACAAATTCACGAACGTTAATATTGTAAACGGCACGGCTCTCAGCGACGGCTCAAAGCAAATTGCATTCTTCACGGGCGTACCCGGTGCGGACGAAAGCCTCGGACTTTCCGAGCTTAACCTTTCAATGCTCAATGCCCTCACGGCAGACTCGTTTACGATAACCGCCACAACAACTAATTTTGAATTGGGCAACATTATGCTTGCGGCAGCTCCGTTGTCGGCGGTAGGCTCTATCGGCACGGGCACATCCCCGAAAGCGTTGACGACATTAAAGGCGTGCTCTCCGACATAGAGGACGTTCAGAAAGCGCTCAACGGTCTTGATATAAACAAGGTGGTAAGCGTGCTTTACGGCGACTCGAACAAGTTTGATGAGCTTATCGGCTCTGTCAACACGGCTGTAAGGCTCTACCGTGAGAACGAAAAGCTCCTTAAAACCGTCAGTACCTATATGACCGACGAAAACCTCAAAAAGCTTGAAAAGCTTGCCGACGATTTGAACAAAACGGATTTGGACGCAATTTCGGCAACTCTCAACGACCCTGCCGTTGCGGCTCTGCTTGAAATTCTGCCGAAGCTCTCCTCAAGCCTCTCGGAGGTTGCTACGCTTGCAAAGGATTTGAATGAGATAATGCCCATTCTTCAATCGCTTTCAAACGATATGAACGACCCCGAAATCAAGCAGTCGCTTGACAATATGCCCGAAACCCTCAATGAGCTTCAGGGCGTATTAAAGACCATTGACGACAACAAGGAAGTCCTTGAAATGATAAACGACCTTTCAAGCGACGATAAGGCGGCACAGGTTGACGCACTTATGAAAACCGTAAGCAAATATACCACTCTCGACTCTCTCCCCGAGGAAAAGCAGCAGCTTCTTGCCGAGAAAATGAAGGAATGGCTCACCTACGGCAACGAGTACGACATTTTCACTGAAAAAGACCTCGCAAATGACCTCGAACGTCGTTTTCACATATAAAACAGACGCAATTTCCGTTCCCGAGCAGTCGGCAGAGCAAACGGCAGAGACTCAGGAGACTGTGGGCTTTGTAACAAGAATTAAAAATCTTTTCAACTAATATAAAATAAAAGCACGCAGTAAACTCAAAATTTATTGCGTGTTTTTGGCTTTTGTTACAATTTACTATTAACATTTGAGCGAATTTGTGCTATAATATATATACAAAATGAAAGGAAGTGTTGAATATGAAAAAAAATCTTGTTATTACCCTCAGCCGTGAATTCGGTAGCGGCGGACATCAAATCGGCGAGCTTTTGGCAAAAGAACTCAATGTTCCTTTTTATGACAAGAAAATCATAGACAAGGCGGCGGAGAAAACAGGCCTTTCGGCAGACTTTATCGCAGAGCACGAGCAGAGATACACAAGCTCTCTTATGTTCAATCTTGCTATGGGAAATTATTCACGCACAGGCGAGCTTCCTCTCCACGACAAAATCGACATTGTCGAGAGCGACATTATCAGAGGTTATGCTTCGCAGGGCTCCTGCGTAATTATCGGCAGATGTGCGGACTATGTTCTTGAAAATGATTTTGACTGCCTTAACGTCTTTATCTATGCCGACGACGTCAAGAAGATTGAGAGAATTGTCAACAAATATGCTCTTGAGCCGAAGAAGGCGGAAAAGCTCGTTAAGGAGACTAACCGTTCACGCTCAAAGCATTACAACTACTTCTCGGGCAAGATTTGGGGCGACAGAAGAAACTACGACCTTATGCTCAATTCCTCAAGCTTTACTCCCGAGGAATGTGTCAAGATGATTATCTCGGCGGCTGAAAACATAAAGTAAAATACATAAAATATAAAAATACCGTACAGCTTAAATTTAGCTGTACGGTATTTTTATATCTCCTTGAACATTGAGGAAGCCTGTTCCTTTGTCGCATACTCCGAAACGCTGAGGACCTCGTATTTCGTTGTTTTCTCGCCGAAGCGGATTTCGATTACGTCCCCGACCTTTACGTCGTAAGAGGCTCTTGCAACCTTGCCGTTTACCGTGACGTGCTTTGCGTCGCACACCTCATTCGCAACGGTTCTTTCGCTTGATTATTCGGGATATTTTAAGATATTTGTCAAGTCGCATAGTCTACCTCCGAGAGTTGTTTTATATATAATAACACAAAGTGCGACAAAAAAACAGAGGAAGATAAAAATATCTTCCCCTGCAAATGTTAAAAAGAATTATTTAACAGCGTTCTTGAGAGCCTGACCAGCCTTGAAAGCGGGAACCTTAGAAGCTGCGATTGTCATAGCCTCGCCTGTCTTGGGGTTACGTCCCTGCTTAGCTGCACGAGCACGTACTTCGAAAGTACCAAAGCCGATAAGCTGAACTTTGTCGCCCTTTGCAAGAGCTTCTGTTACTGCTTCGAATACAGCTGAAACTGCTGCGTCTGCGTCCTTCTTTGAAAGTCTGCCTTTGCAGCTACTGCTGCGATAAGATCTGTCTTATTCATTTTTGTCTCCTCCGTTTTATTAAAAGACTTTTAATATTTCCAAAAGTGCGAGCACTTTTAATTGGACTTAGTAATATTTTTAGCCTCATCCCAAAGGCTGTCAAGCTCCTCAATCGAGCTTGTGCTCATATCGATATTGCGTTCCTTTGCAAGTCGCTCCACAATCGCAAATCGATTTAAGAACTTGTCCGTCGAAGCGGTAAGTGCCTCCTCGGCGTCAACATTTATAAATCTTGAAACGTTCACGACAGAGAAAAGCAGGTCGCCGAGCTCCTCAGTCATATTTTCCCTGTCATTATTTTGAACAGCCGCCTTTAACTCGTCGCTCTCCTCTGAAAGCTTTTGGAATGCGCCCGATACGTCCTCCCAATCGAAGCCGACCTTTGAAGCCTTCTCCTGAATTTTTGCACTTCGCATAAGAGCCGGAAGCTCGCGTGGCACGGAAAGCATTTTATCGGTTTGAGTTTTACGGTGCTTGGTTCTCGATTTAATCTGCTCCCAATTCTCCATAACCTCGCCGCTGTCCTTAACACTTATGTCGCCGAAAACGTGCAGATGGCGTTCAATGAGCTTTTTACAGATACCGTCGCACACATCGAAAAAATCAAACTCGCCGTTTTCAGCTCCGATTTGCGAATGGAAAACGACCTGCAAAAGCACGTCCCCCAATTCCTCGGTCATAAGCTCCTTATCGTTTTTATTGATAGCCTCAACGACCTCATACGTCTCCTCGATAAGCGATTTCTTAATCGATTCGTGAGTTTGCTCCCTGTCCCAGGGGCAACCCTCGGGCGAACGGAGAATTTTCATTATTTCCAAGAGGTCGGATACGTCATATTTTAATTTTAATACAAAATTTACTGCCATAAACGTTACTTCCTTATCTATTTTAACCTATAAATCCATATTTTGCAAGTGTTTTGGCAATTTTTTTCGCCCTTTGGAAGCATAATTATATCTTCTTTTACTATTCCGTTTACCAAAAGCATGGAAACGAAGTAAATAATCACCGCAAAAACGACCGCAATCGCCGTAGCAAGTATGTTTGTGACAGAGTGGTCGCCCTTGTAAATTTCGGGTAAAATCGCATTGAAAATTCCGAAGCTCGTTCTTGCCGCAACACCGCAGAGCACGCTGCAAACGGTTGGCTTTACGAATACCGACATATAGTCGATTTTGACCCTTGCCGTTCTTATCAGCGCAACAAAGTTTATCACGACGATTATCGTATAGCACACAACCGTTCCGACAACTGCGCCGTTAATGTTAAGCTGCGGCATACCGATAAAGATATAGTTTGTTATAACCTTTGCGATTGCACCTATCGAAAGCGATATTACGGGAATTTTCGCCTTTCCGAGAGCCTGAAGCATATTTGTCATCGGCTGTGAAAGTGAAATTAAAAATATCGTGTAGCCGTAAGCCGCCATAATCGGTGCGGCAATCGAAACAGCCTCCGCCGATTTTCCCGTTTCATACATCATCTGCAAAATCGGGTAAGCCAAAACGCCCATTCCGATACCCGCAGGAAGCGAGAACATCATTGTTACACGAAGCACCGATTCGACCGAGCTTTTAAGAGCCTTTGTGTCCTTTAACGCCCAAGCCGCCGAAAGAGCAGGTATTGCGCTAACGCCCAGAGTCATGGTAATTGACGGGATAAGGTTCTTAAAGTCAAGCGACATCGTATATGCGCCGTAAAGATATTTCGGAATATCCTCGTCAAGCACGTTTGAAAGTGCAAGCTCGACGGAATATAAATTTTTAATGTAATCAAGGTTGCCCTCAATCATTGTCGCAAGCCTGTTTTGAATTGTCATTGAGTCAATGAGGTTTGTAACGCTGAAAACGAGCGAGGAAGCAACAACGGGCACGGCAAGACCGAAAAGAGCCTTAACTATCGTGCTTGACTGTGCAGGCTTCGGGGAAGCGGCAAGCTCCGCATGAGTAATTCCGTCGCCCTTTACCTTATGCAAAATCATCATATAAATCATACCGATTACAGTGCCCACGGTAACGCCGATTGCCGCCGCTGCCGCCGCATAAGGATAGATAGCACTTGAAAGTTCAGCATGTGTGGTTACTGTTTTTCCGTAAACGGTAAGTCCCTGTTCAAACCTCGAATAACCGTATGAAATTGAGAGCTTCGCACACGCAAGACCGAAAACGACTTTGCCGACAGCCTCCCACACCTCCGACATAGCGGTAGGGGTCATATTCCTCATACCGTTGTAGTAGCCTCTGTAAATCGACATAATACAGCAGAAGAAAATTGACGGCGTAATCGCAAGTATGGCAGGGATAGCCTCCAAGCTCTTTGCAAGGTAAGCGTAAGGATAAGCGAGTATGAGCAAAAGCAGCGTTCCGCCGATACCCGTTATCAAAAACAGCCTTGCCGCCACCTTAAAGGTAAGCCTTACATCTCTGTACCTTTTGAGCGCCATCTGCTGCGATACCATTTTCGAAATTGCGACAGGCAAGCCTGCCATTGAAATAGTGTACACGGAATATAAAGGTTGTACGCCGAGTCAAAATATCCTCTTCCGACTGCGCCGACCATATTTGAAAGCGGTATTTTATAAAGAATACCGATAATTTTAACAATCAAGGTTGCGGCTGCAAGCACCATTGCTCCGTTGAGAAGCGACTGACTTTTCCGCTTTGTATTGTTTGCCAACTGAACACCCCATTCCGATAAGTCTACATATTATACATTTATTTTAATATAAAGTAAAGCATATCAGCCTATAAATTCACGCAAAAGCGAGTCCTCGGGCACAAGCGCCAAATCCACGCTCTCAAATTGCTTCAAGGAATGTATGAGCTTTTTCGCTTCCCGGGCGTGCTCCTCGCTGAGGCTTGCACCCTCAAGCATTTCAAGCACCGTGTTTTTGAAAAGGCACGGCTCGCACATATGAATTGAGTTAATTCTCACGTCCGCCATATCCTCATACGGGAACAGATATTTATCCTCGCCGTCGCAAACACTCTGCCAAAGGTCATAGGTGTTTTCAACCGAGCTTGCTCTGAAATTATAATCTCTGATAAGCCGTCTCATAAATCTGAGGTTGCGCTTGTTGAGAACAATCCTGCCCTTTGCGTCGTAAATTCTCGAAGATACGCTTATATAAATTTTCATAAGCTTTAATCCGTCAAGTCCGCTTGTTACAATCGGATTCAAGGCGTGAAGTCCCTCAACGATAACGGCGTCATTCTTTCCGAGCGTTATTTTGCGAGTTGCTTCCTTTCTCCTGCCCGTTGTAAAGTCAAAAATAGGAAGCTCCGTTTCCTCGCCTGCCATAAGGCTTTTAAGGGTTTCCGATATTAAATCAATATCAAGCGCATAGACCGTTTCAAAGTCGGGGTTGCCCTCGGCATATCCCGGAATGTCGCACCTGTTCTTATAAAAATCGTCAAGCGATACAACATAGGTCATCATACCGAGTGAGGTAAAGGTCTCTGCGATTTTTTTAGCCGTCGTCGTCTTGCCCGAAGCCGACGGACCTGCAAGCATTATAATTTTCCTGCCCAAATCGTCGAGAGCCTTCTCTGCGATATTGTTTATAATGTTCCTGTAACGAAGCTCCGCCCTTGCGACAAAAGCCTGCGGATTTTCCCTCGCCAGCTCGTTTATATATTCAATTCTGTTATTGTTGTTTGACATAACGCTTACCTGCCTTTAGGTTATTTACAGCTGTCGTAAAATTTAATGATTTCGTCTTTTCTTTTAACAATCTCCGCAAAGTCGTCAATATATTCATACGGATATTTGTAGTTGAATATTCGGCTTATTTTGTCGCCGTTCGGTGCTTTGAGCCTTGTAACTCCGCCGCCGCCCAACGCAAACACGGAATGACATTCTCCATCATAAAGATATTGTAAAGACATTCCTTATCGGGCTTTGAATAGCCTGTGTTTTCAAGGTTGCCGAGCGATTTTGCCTGACGGTACATATAGTACGGAAAATATCCGTTGTCCGTCAATTCGGAATAAGCATAGTCGAGCATACTTCCTGCAAGATTGCTCTTTTCGGTGTCAACCTGCCCCGATGTAGTGCCCATTACGGACGAACGCTTTAGGGCAAGCGTATGAACGGTTATGTTTTCAGCCGAGAAGCTCAACGCCTTGTCAAGCGAAGCACAAAAGCCGTCAAGGGTATCGTTGGGCAAGCCTGCTATTAAGTCTGCGTTAATATTGTCGAAGCCCTCTTCCCTTGCAATGTAAAATGCGTTTTCAGCCATCTGCGCCGTGTGCTTTCTGCCGATAGCCTCTAAAATTTTATCGTCAAAGGTCTGCGGATTTATGCTTATTCTTGAAACTCCGCCGTTTTTCATAACCTTGAACTTTTCTCTTGTGAGAGTGTCGGGTCTGCCCGCTTCGATTGTGTATTCACGAACAGTCGATAAATCGAAATTATCTGAAATAGCTTCAATCACATATTTTAATTCGTCCGCTTCGAGCGTGGTGGGTGTGCCGCCGCCGTAATAAACGCTTTCAAAGTCGCAAGCCGAGACTTTTTGCGATTTTTCCCGTAAGTTCAATTTCCTTTTTAAGGCAGTCGAGATAATCGGGCATCAGCTTTTTAATAAGCGAGCTTGTCATTGCGTGGGAGACGAACGAACAATAGCTGCACCTTGTCGGGACAAACGGAAATTGAACATAGAGCTGAAGGACTCGGGTCTTGAAAGTGAAATGATTTTCTCCTCTGTGTTTGCAACGCTGTCCGCAAGAGCCGTCTTTTCCTTCGTAACAAGGTAATCACGCATAAAAATTTCCTTGCCCTTTTCGTCGCCGTGGGTTGCCTTGAGATTTCTCAACAGCTTTGACGGACGAATACCCGTGAGTATTCCCCATTTCGGCGTATATCCCGTGATTTTAACAAGCGCACGGAATATCATCTGCGCCATAAGAAGCTCGCCGTCAGTAATACCCGAAAGGCTGTTTTCTTCGCTGTAAAGCACATTTCCCGCTTCGTCGGTAAAGACAACTCTAACCTCGCTGTCGGTAAACTCCGTAAGCAAAAGTGCCTCGCCGTCCTTGAAGCTGTCGCCGATTACAACGGTAATTTTCTCATTCGGATAAAATACCCTCGTCAGCTTTTCCGCTTCGTATTGAAATTTATGATTTTTAATACCGAGTATCATACAAGTCTCCGCAAATATCTGTTATGTGTTCGCTCATAGTCGAGCGTGGTTGAACGGTTATGACCGGGATAAAGCTTATAGTCGCCGTCGAGCCCTGCTATCTTTTAAGCGACGATATAAGCATAAAATCGTCGCCGCCGACAAGGTCTGTTCTGCCTGCCGTGAGCGAAAACAGCGTGTCGCCCGTAAAAATCGTTCTTTCGCTTTCGATTATATAACAAACTCCGCCGGGTGTATGACCTGGGGTGTGCATAACCTTAATTTTCGTCTCGCCGAGCATAATTTCGTCGCCGTCCTGAAGCAGTCTGTCAGCCGTAACGCTTTTTTGCTCACAGCCTCCCCATTCGGCAAGGCTTCTTTTCGGATTTGAAAGACATTCGGAATCGAGCTTATGTATCATAACCTCGGCATTGGTGTAAGCCTTTAGGTCGTACACGCCTAAAATATGGTCAAAGTGTCCGTGCGTGAGCAGTATATATTTAACTTTTTTGCCGTCAATCTCTTTTTTAAGTGCCTCGTTAAAATCGCCTGCGTCAATGACGGCACATTCATTCGTCGCAACGTCCGTTAAAATGTATGTGTTTGCGCTGACAGGCCCTAACGGGATTGATTTTACGGTAATTGCCATTTTATTTTCTCCAAATCTCCGTATCGTAAAGTATTGTTACAGGTCCGTTGTTGAGAAGCGACACTTCCATATGCGCTCCGAACACGCCCTTTTCAACCTTACGCACTCCGTTTTCAAGAAGCTTCGAGCAGTAGTATTCATAGAGCCTGTTTGCCTCGTCGGGTGAAGCGGAATTTATAAACGACGGTCTGTTTCCTTTTTTGACATCGGCGCAAAGCGTGAACTGCGACACCGCAAGCACCTCGCCGTCAATATCAAGGATAGACTTGTTCATCTTGTCGTCCTCGTCCGTGAAGATGCGAAGCGAAGCCGTCTTTTTCGCAAGAATTTCAGCATCCGCCTCCGTGTCGCCGTCCATTACGCCGACAAGTATAAGATAGCCCTCTGAAATTTCGCCGACGGTCTTTCCGTCAACGTCAACCCTTGCATTTTTAACTCTTTGAATTACTGCTTTCATATTTTTATTCCTTTATTATATCGAATTTTGACGTTCAACCAAAAGAACGCCGTTGATTTTCTCAATCCTTGCAATTACATTCTTGAGGTGTTCGACATTGTTTACCGTGACGGTCATATTGATAAGAGATCTGCCGTCCTTAGCCTCTCTTGTCGAAAGGTCGTTAATGTTTACCCTCATAGCCGCAATCTGAATTGAAATGTCCGCCATAAGTCCTATCCTTGAAAGCGCCGTTATCTGAAGCGCCGCACGGAATTCCTGCTTTGAGGAATTGTTCCACGAAGCGTTTACCCATCTCTCAGGCTCGGAAGCCTTTGAAATATCCTTCGGAACATTCGGGCAGTCCTTTTTGTGAATTGATATACCGTGACCTCTTGTGATAAAGCCTATAATGCTGTCGCCCGGCAACGGATTACAGCACTTTGAAAATTTAATAAGCATATCGTCAATGCCCTCGACGGTAACGCCCTCTTTGTTTTGAACACGCTTTGTCGGAACGGTTTCAACCGTCTTTTCCTCGTGCGGCTTGTAATTTTTATTGTAATCGTCCTTGATATACGGCATAAGTCGCATAACGGAAATTCCGCCGAAGCCTATCGAAGCGAACAAATCGTCAACGCTTGCACAGTGCTGATGATGAGCAAGGTTTTCGATAAATCTTGTATATTCCTCGTCGGTCAAACGAATATAGTTCTTCCTGAGCTCTCTTTCAAGCTCCGCCTTACCCTCGGCGATATTCTCTTCTCTGCGTTCGTTCTTAAACCAAGAACGAATCTTGTTCCTTGCGGAGCTTGTCTTTGCAACCGAAAGCCAATCCCTCGACGGTCCTTTATTCTGCTGTGGCGAGGTGAGAATTTCCACAATCTCGCCCGTCTTAACCACATAGTCAAGCGGAACAATTCTTCCGTCAACCTTTGCGCCTATCATTCTGTTGCCGACAGCGGTATGAATAGCATACGCAAAGTCGATAACGGTTGAGCCTACGGGTATGTTGATAACGTCGCCTTCGGAGTAAACACAAACGCCTCCTCGGGTACAAGGTCTGATTTAATAGCCCTTACAATTTCACGGACGTCTCCCGTTTCCTGCTGCTCCTCAAGAAGCTGACGAACCCATGCAAGACGCTCCTCCATATTTGACTTGCCCGAAATTCCGAGCTTGTATTTCCAATGCGCCGCAACGCCGTATTCAGCCGTTCTGTGCATTTCCTTTGTTCTTATCTGCACCTCAAACGGAATACCCTCTTTGCCGATTACCGTGGTATGAAGCGACTGGTACATATTCGGCTTCGGCGTTGAAATATAGTCCTTAAATCTGCCGGGAAGCGGAGTGAACATATCGTGGATAACGCCGAGGCAGTTATAGCAGTCCGCAAGGTTATCAACGATAATTCTGATAGCATAAAATATCGTAAATCTCTCAAAAGACTTGTTTCTGCATATACATTTTTCTGTAAATGCCGTGAACGGATTTAATTCTTGCGTCAATCCTTGCGTCGCCGACGGTTTCGATAATTCTGCTCTTGATTTTCTGCTTCGTGTTCTCCAGAAATTCCGTCCTTGACTCGCTCGTCTCGGAAAGCCTTTTTTTCAATATCCTCATACGCTATCGGGTCGAGGAAATGAATTGCCAAATCCTCAAGCTCCTCTTTTGCGGTACGAATACCCAAGCGGTGAGCTATCGGCGCATAAATTTCAAGCGTTTCAAGCGCAATATCACGCCTTTTCTGCGGTGCCATAAACTGAAGCGTACGCATATTGTGAAGTCTGTCCGCAAGCTTTATGATAATTACCCTTATATCGTGCGACATAGCAAGCAACATTTTTCTGATATTTTCCGCCTGCTGCTCCTCCTTTGTCGAAAGCGGAACTCTGCCGAGCTTTGTAACGCCGTCAACAAGGCTTGCGATTTCCTTGCCGAACTCTCTTTCGAGCCCCTCAAGCTCAATATCGGTATCCTCAACCGTGTCGTGCAAAATCGCCGCCGCAACGGACTGTGCGTCCATTCCGAAGTCCAAAAGGATATTCGCAACCGCTATCGGATGTATAATATACGGCTGACCCGAATATCTGAGCTGTGCCTTATGAGCGTCTGCGGCAAGTCGGTATGCCTTTTCAATGCTTGCAAGCTCCTCTGCCGAGAACACAGCCTTACAACGGTCATAAAGCTCCTTATAAAGCTCATCCGGTGTCTTTTCTGTCGTTTTATTCTGTGTCATACGCTCATCTCCCCTTGTGTAAGTCTTTTAAGTATCGACGAGGAAGCAAGGTCAACCCTTTCGGCAGTCTGTGAAAGACTGAGCCTTGAGGAATCGCCCTCTACAAGACCAAGCTCCTCTAAAACGTCCATTGTAACAAGCACCCTTCCCGCATATTTGCACGGGCATTTAGCTCTGTGGCAAAAAGCCTCGGTGTCTCGAAGGACGGATTTTTTTGCCCTGAAAAATTTATAGCAACTCGCAAAGAACGCTCTGTCGGGCGTTAAAAGCTTTAGCTCATTTTCAGTCAGGGCTGTGTTTTCCTTGAATTTTTCGTATATTCTGCGTGATGCGTTCAGCGTATCAAAGTCCGTGTCCGCAAAGCCTATATCCGCAATTCTGACAGACGGTCTTACTTCGCCCTTGTACTCGTTTTTATCGACCCTGAACGCTATATTTACAACGTCGCCTGCCTCATACTGAAAATCCTCTAAGGTCTGCGAAAACATAACCGCACTGATTTCCTTTGCATCCTTTTCAAAGGTAAGTCTAAGATGCTTTCCCTCGCCCACGGGTCTTACCGATTTCAAAACAACGTTTTTCATCAAAAAGCAGGGTTGCGGATTGTTTGCTCCGAACGGCTCAAACATCGAAAGCACGTCAAGAAGCTCATTCGATATAAACGACGGGTTTATTTTAAGGTCGATTTTAAGCTCGGGATACGGCATCGAGGTCTTATACGCATACTCGCCGAGTTTTAGACGAAATTCATCTATTTTACTTTTGTCAATCCCAAAGCCTGCGGCAAGAGTGTGTCCGCCGAAGTGTGTAAGCATATCGCCGACCGACGAAAGTGCGTCATAAATCGAAAAGCCCTCAATACTTCTGCATGAGCCCTTTCCCGTTTCGCCATCGGTTGAAATTACGATTGCAGGCTTGCCGTATTTTGTTACAAGCCTTGAAGCGACAATTCCGATTACGCCCTGATGCCAATTTTCGCCCGATACAACAATAATCGGTGCATATTTTATACGGTCGTCTGACTCGATTATTTCAATCGCCCTTGCGGAGGTCTCGCTCTCGATTGCCTGGCGTTCCCTATTTGCGGCGTCAATCTCCTGCGCCATAGCCATTGCTTTTTCGGAGTCGTCGCACAAGAGCAATTCAACCGCCGTTTTTGCCGATTTCATTCTGCCTGCGGCATTTATCCTCGGCGCTATTCCGAAAGCCACGGAATTTGCGTTAAACACTCTTTTATCCGTTCCCGAAACAGCCTTTAACGCCTCAATACCGCAGCGGTGCGAATTTCTTATCTTATCAATTCCCTTTTTAACGATTACCCTGTTTTCATCGATTACAGGAACAACGTCCGCCAACGTGCCGATAGCCGCAAGGTCGGAATATTTTTCATAAATCGTGTCGCTGTCGCCCTCAAGAGCGCAAACGAGCTTGAAAACCACGCCGACGCCTGCGTATTCACGGAAATCACATTCGCTGTCCGTGCGATGAGGATTAACGATGGCAACCGCTTCGGGAAGAACATCGCCTACTTTATGATGGTCTGTTATTACGACATCAACACCCAATTCACTTGCAAGTCTTACCTGCTCAACTGCCGAAATTCCGTTATCAACGGTAATAATAAGCTTTGTTCCGTTCTCGGCAAAATCCCTTACAGCCTGCGACGAAATTCCATAGCCCTCCGATACTCTGTCGGGGATATAATAATCGACATCTGCGCCCTGCTCTCTCAAATAGAGGTACAAAAGCGTTGTCGAGGTAACACCGTCAGCGTCATAGTCGCCGAAAATTGTAATTTTTTCGCCCGTATCGACAGCACAGCCTATACGCTCGACCGCCTTATCCATATCGACAATTTCAAACGGGTCCCTGAAAAGACCGTCGGCAAAAAGGAAGCTCTCAATTTCCTGTGAGTCTGTCATCTCCCTTGACGCAAGAAGCAAAGCCGCCAACGGCTCAAGGCTGAATTCCTCAGCAATCACCGCAGCAGAGTCCTTGTCGGTATTTGCAATTTTCCACCGATATTTAGACAAGTTCTTACGCCTCCGAGAGATAATCTTTTAACCTTTTTATTTTAACATTTTAATTATATTCTTTCAATATTATTTTAGGATTATTTTTTCAATTGACACAAATGTCATTTAATAGTAAAATGTTTTATATATGGGAAATTAGATTAAATTTAGGGGGAAACAGCTTGAAAACTAAAAAGCCGAGGAAGCTCGCGCAAAAAGGTTTGGTAAGAGAAACACTGCGTATCTTCTTGCCGACATTATCATTGTAAACCTTGTTTACTTTTTAACCACAACTACATATTGGATTTTCCGCACCGACGCAGCCCTGATGAGGCAGCTGGCACTGAGAATACCTTATGTTACGCTCGCTTACATTTTGTGCTATGCGATATTCAGAGTTTACCAGACGGCTTGGAGATATGCGGGTCTTGCCGATATGGCAAAATACTTTGTTTCAGCCGGAGTCGGAACCTGCGGAGTGTGGGTATGCGACTATATACTTATGAAGACAAACAGGCATTTAATCGCAAACGGCACAGCAAGCACTCTTTACTTTAACGTGCTTCCGAGAGCCGTGTACCTTGACAGCCTGCTGATTATTATCCTGTTTTGTCTTACAATGAGATTAGCCTCACGCTCATATCTTATGTTTAAGCATGAGCGCAACAGGAAAATGCACCTTGCCGAAATGAAGCAGATACTTATTATCGGCGCAGGAGAGGCAGGCACAAGCCTTATAAGAGATTTTGAAAACAATTCCTATAAGTTCGGCAATCCTGTGGCTCTTATTGATGACGACAAGTCGAAAATCGGACTTTTGGTCAACGGCGTACCCGTTGTCGGCAACTGCGACGACATTGAAAGAGTATGCGCAGATTATTCGATTGATGAAATAATTTTCTGTATCCCGTCAATCACGGACGACAGGAAGCGTGAAATCCTCAACGGCGCTATTAAAACAGGTATTCCCGTTAAAATCGCACCCGACATTGCAGACCTTGAAAATTCAAGAATTTCATATAAGGAAATGCGTTCGGTTGACATTCTTGACCTGCTGTCCCGTCCGGAAATCAAATTAAACCCCGACATTTGTAAATATGTTACCGACAAAACCGTTCTTGTTACGGGCGGCGGCGGAAGCATCGGCTCGGAATTGTGCAGGCAGATTGCACGTTATAACCCCGAAAAGATTGTTATTTTTGACATCTATGAAAACAATGCCTATGCGCTTAAAAATTCCCTTGACCTTCACTATTTCGGCAATCCTAAGATTGAAATACGTGTCGGCTCGGTAAGGGAATATGCAAGGCTCAAAGAAGTTTTTGAGGAATTTCATCCGTCGTCTGTTTTCCATGCGGCGGCTCACAAGCACGTTCCGCTTATGGAGGACAGCCCCTATGAAGCAATTAAGAACAATGTTCTCGGAACATATAACACCGCAAGATGTGCAAACGAATACGGCGTTGACAACTTCGTTCTTCTTTCAACGGACAAGGCTGTTAATCCGACAAACGTTATGGGCGCTACAAAGAGATGCTGTGAGCTTATAATTCAGCACTTCTCTAAAATATCAACTCATACGAAATTTGCGGCTGTTCGTTTCGGCAACGTACTCGGCTCAAACGGAAGCGTTATTCCGCTTTTTAAGGAGCAGCTTAAAAAGGGCGGACCGCTTACGGTTACTCACCCCGATATTACAAGGTACTTTATGACAATTCCCGAGGCGGCGCAGCTTGTTGTTCAGGCAGGCGGACTTGCAAAGGGCGGAGAAATTTTCGTGCTTGATATGGGAGAGCCCGTTAAAATCGTTTCGCTTGCGGAGAAGCTTATCAAGCTCTCGGGCTTTGAGCCGTATGTTGATATTGACATTCAGTTCACTGGACTTCGTCCGGGCGAAAACTCTATGAGGAGCTGATTTTGCCGAGCGAAAAGGACGGTATGAGAAAGACCGAAAACAACAAGATTTTCATTACCGCACCGACCGATTTTGACGACAATATCCTCATTGAGCACATAAATTCAATTCCTACAATGAGCCCGTCAAAGGCAAGGGATTTCTTAAAGGAGCTTGTCCCGAATTTCAAGGAAGATTAAATTAAATCAAAACAGAAACGTCCGTTTGAGGTCTAAGCTTCAAACGGACGTTTTGTTTATTCTGTTTTTATTTATTTTCTCTTTGCTTTTTGAAATACTTGAACATTGACGATATATGAATTTTCATAAGTCTGAGGTTTTTGGAGCTTCCGCCCTCCCAATTATGAACGACGCTTGCCCTCGGATAAAACATAATTTTTCCGTACTTTGAAAGTCTTTCGGTCAAGTCAACGTCCTCAAGATACATAAAGAAGCGTTCGTCGAAGCCGCCTGCCCTTTTGAAATATTCCGTTCTCATAACCATAAAGCAGCCCGTGCAGAATTCAATCTGCGTCGGCTCGGTCATAGACGTATTTTTCATTGTGTACTCGTCTCTTATCGGCTCAAGAGCCTTAACAATAGCGTGAAAGCCTGCCCAAAAGCATATATTTGAAGGTCGGCTTACGCTTAGGAAGATACTGCTGTGTGCCGTCGGGATTGAGAATTTTCGGCGTTACAAGGCAACGTCCTTATTCGCTTTAAGATAGTTCACAAGTTCCGACAAAACGTCGCTTCTAAGCTCAATATCGGGGTTTAGCACGGCGTGAAATTCAGAGCTTGCGCCGAGCATTTTATTGTGTCCGAAGCCGAAGCCTCTGTTTTCGCCCGTCTCGATAAGCTTGACCGTCGGAAAATTGCTTTTAATATATTCGACCGTTCCGTCCTCGGATGCGTTATCGACAACGGTTATTTCATAATCTACCGCCTTTGTATATTTGAGCACACTTTTCAAAAGCCTGCCGATTTCGTCCTTGTTGTTATAGGTTACAACGGAAATTGAAAGCTCCGCCATCACGCACCTCCTTACTTAGAGCGTAAACGCCCGATAAAGTTAATATTTATAAATCTTTTTGCAATGACAAGCGCACCGATAAGCTTATTTTTCAATCCGCCCGCCTGCCTGCAAAACAGAGAATAGTCCTTTTTGAAAACGGCAAATCTGCGTCTTGCCGCCTTAATATCGCTGAAGTCATTGGCAGAAAAGCTCTGCTTTAGCTCGACGCTTTTCGCCGCTGCGATTTTTCCTTTTTGCTTTTTCATATCCGATAAAAATTTGTGGTCTATAAAATCAAGGAAATAATTTTCATCATACCGATAAGCTTTGAACACCTCTGTTTTAACCGCCATACCGCTGTTTATACCGGAAATATTTTCCTCGTTCAATTCCTCAAGCTTGAATTGACTGGATGACCGAAACACCGCTGATTTTGCACGGAGACATATAGCCGTTGCCGTCAAAAACGCACGGTAAAAGAATATCTGCGCCCGTTTTTTCAATCTCCTTTTCCATAAGGGTAAAATAATTTTCGGGAACAGCCGTGTCATCGTCAAAAAAGCAGATATAGCCGTCCCTGCCGTTGATACTCTCAATCGCCTTATTATAAGCCTTTGAAAGACCGACATTTCCGCCCATTGAAAGAATATGCACCCTCTCGCTCTCAAAGGTCAGGTTTTTCATATCCTTTGTGCTGTTGTCGCAGACAAAAATCTCAACGCCTGTGTTTTTCAAGGTCGAAAACGAAAAGCTTTCATTAAGATTTCTGTTGTAAATTACCATTACGGCAAAAAAATTGATACTCATAATTATCTCTTTAAGAGGGCAGAAATCATCTGCAATCTCCATTTTATCATATTCAATACGCTTGAATGTTTGTCCGACGAAGCATTGCCGCCGTGACGTCTGTAAAGGATAAGCGGCTCATTTATCAGCGCAATTTTGCCGTGTCGCTCGCACATTAAGCCTATCCATTGGTCGTGCATGGGTATATTTTCGGGTATCGGCAAAAGATATTCACAGCATGACCCTCTAAACGCCATACAACAGCCTATATAAGTGTTTTTGATAAGATTTTTTACAATTCCCGTACCCGATTTTCTCTGCTCAAAGAATGAGCTTTCAATCGTATTAAGCTCTTTATCAACAATTTTAGCATCGTGCATAACAAGTACGGTTTCAGGGTTTTCAAACTCTTTTTTTACCCTTTCAACCTTGCCGTCAAGCCAAATATCGTCCTGGTCGCAAAGGAAAATAATATCGTTTCTGCAATGTGCAATCGCATTTTCGAAATTTTTTATAACTCCCCTGCCCGGTCCGTCAAAAAGCTTAACTCTCGGGTCTTTTTTCGAAATAAAACAAATCATTTCCCTTGTACCGTCGGTTGAGGGGTCAAGGGAAATGACAATTTCATCTTCGGCGGACAGCTGCGGTAATATTGAATTTATTTGTTCTTCGATAAATTCCTCGCCGTTATATGCGGCAAGTGCAACTGATACCGTCATAATTAAAACACATTCTTTTCGGAAAATTCTTTGAACGACTGATGAACCTTATCCTTTTCTGAGAGGAGGATTTCCATACCGTCGCTTATCGGCCACTCAATGCCGATATCGGGATCGTTCCACATAAGGCCTGCCTCGTGTGAGGGGTCATAATATCTTGTGCATTTGTAAACGAACTCCGCCTCATCCGAAAGAACAAGGAATCCGTGAGCAAAGCCTCGGGGATATAGAACTGCTTTTTGTTCTCGGCAGAGAGCACAACGCCGTACCACTTGCCGAAGGTTTCACTGCCCTGTCTCAAGTCAACGGCAACGTCGAAAACCTCGCCGCTTACAACTCTTACAAGCTTGCCCTGCGAATTCTGAGTCTGGAAATGGAGTCCTCTGAGAACACCCTTCTTTGACTTTGACTGATTATCCTGCACGAAAACCATATCAAGTCCTGCTTCCTTGAAAACTTCATACTGATATGTTTCCATAAAATAACCTCTGTTATCGCCGAAAACCGTGGGCTCAATAACATAAACGTCTTTTATCGGAGTTTTGATAAAATTAAATTTTCCCATTATTTATCACCGTACATCTTTTTATAGTAATCCTGATAAGCACCGCTTGTAACGTTCTTAACCCAATCCATATTGTCGAGATACCATTTGAGCGTTTTCTTGATACCAACCTCAAAGGTTGTCTCGGGATACCAGCCGAGTGCGTCCTTAATCTTAGTCGGGTCAATGCCGTAACGACGGTCATGTCCCTTACGGTCTGTAACATACTTAATCATATGCTCGCCAACCTCGGGGTCAACGTTTTCCTTGATATATTCGATAATTGTCTTAACGATAAAGATGTTCGGTCTTTCGTTGTGACCGCCGACATTGTAAACCTCGCCGTCAACGCCGTCTCTGATAACCATATCGATAGCCTTGCAGTGATCCTCAACATAGAGCCAGTCACGAACCTGCATACCGTCGCCGTAAACGGGAAGATCCTTATGAGCAAGAGTGTTGTTCATTATAAGCGGAATGAGCTTCTCGGGGAACTGATAGGGGCCGTAGTTGTTTGAGCAACGGGTAATGTTGATCGGGAATTTATAGGTGTCGTGGAAAGCCTTTACGAACATATCCGCAGAAGCCTTACTTGACGAATAGGGCTGTGAGGGTCAAGCGGAGTTGTCTCCATAAAGTAGCCTCTGCACCGAGTGACCGTAAACTTCGTCGGTTGAAACCTGAAGATACTTAACGCCGTCCTTGTACTCGTCGTCGCCTGTCTGCCATGCAACCTTAGCGCACTGAAGCATATTTACCGTGCCGAGAACATTTGTCTCAACGAAAATCTCGGGGTTTGTGATACTTCTGTCAACGTGGCTTTCAGCAGCGAAGTTAACAACATAGTCAACGTCATTCTCTTTGAAAATCTTTGAAATAGCCTCTCTGTCGCAAATGTCAGCCTGAACAAAAGAGTAGTTGGGGTTGTTCTCAACGCTCTTGAGGTTTTCAAGGTTGCCTGCGTATGTAAGCTTGTCAACGTTGATGATTTTAACGTCATCATACTTGTTGAGCATATAGATTACAAAGTTTGAACCGATAAATCCGGCACCGCCGGTTACAAGATAAGTTTTCATGAATTTTTCTCCATTTCGTCTAATTTTATAATATACTCTTGAAGTGCTGTATCCCAGTCACGCATTTCATTGCCGACTGTGCACTCAAGCATAAGATTTCTCAACGATGAATAAGCAGGTCTCGGTGCAGCCGACGGATATTTTGCCGAATATTCCTCAGAAGTGCATTTTGCGACCGTTCCCTTGCAGCCCGAAAGCTCCATAATTCTTGCCGCAAAATCTGCCAGCTGCATTCGCCCTCGCCCGTGCAATGATAAACTCCGTACTCCTCTGTAAGAGCAAGCTTGAGAATATGGTAAGCAAGGTCGTTTGCATTTGTGGGGTTGCCTCTCTGGTCATCAACAACCGTTGTAACGTCGTTCATATTGCCGAGACGTCTCATAGTCTTAACAAAGTTCTTGCCGATAAGACCGTAGAGCCAAGCCGTTCTCAAAATGAAATAGCTTGAGCACTGCTCGCTGACGTACTTTTCGCCTAAGAGCTTGCTTTTACCGTAAACCGTGTTCGGGCCTACCTCGTCCCACTCGCATCTCGGAGTGTTTCCGTCGCCTCTGAAAACATAGTCGGTCGAAACGTGAACGAATTTTGCGCCGTATTTTTTACTTGCGGCAGCAAGGTTTCTCGGGCCTATCGCATTGACCTTCATTGCAGCTTCAAAATTGGTTTCGCAGCCGTCAACGTTTGTCATTGCCGCACAGTTGATGATAATGTCGGGCTTTTCCCTCTCAACAAAGGAGCTTACAGCCACAGCGTCGGTAATATCAAGATCCTCAACATCGACTGCGACAACCTCACAGCCTTTGTATGCGTCACTTATTTTTCCGATACCCGCTTCGCCCGTTTTAAGCATTTGAGAAAGCTCGTTTCCCAGCTGACCGTGCGAGCCCGTAATCAATATTTTCATATTTTATATTCCTCCCGAAATAGACTTAATCAGTCTGTTTCCTTTCCCGCAAGTTTATAGAGATACTGACCGTATTCGGTAGTTTTAAGCTTATCAGCCTGCGAAAGAAGCTGTTCCTTATTTATAAAGCCGTTGTTGTAGGCAATTTCCTCAAGGCAAGCGACATAAAGTCCCTGTCTTGTCTGAACCGCCTCGATAAAGTTAGCGGCGTCAAGCATTGCTCTGTGAGTACCCGTAATCAAGCCAAGCCATACCTCTGCCGAAGACTCAACCTTCAATGTGCCTCTTCTCAAATATTCGTTGTTAATCGAAGTGATTTCGATTTCGCCTCTTGCCGAGGGCTTAACATTCTTTGCGATTTCAATTACGTCGTTATCGTAGAAATAAAGTCCCGGAACAGCGTAGTTTGACTTCGGATGCTCGGGCTTCTCCTCGATTGAGAGAACATTCCAATCCTTATCGTATTCAACAACACCGAAAGCTGTGGGGTTGCTTACATGATAACCGAAAATCGTTGCGCCCGACTTCCTTGAGCTTGCTCTCGCAAGTCTTTCGGAAAAGCCGTAGCCGTAGAATATATTGTCGCCGAGGACAAGGCAAACGCTGTCGTCGCCGATAAACTTCTCGCCGATTATAAATGCGTCGGCAAGTCCTCTCGGCTTATCCTGAACGGCATATTCAATATGCATACCAAGCTGTGAGCCGTCGCCGAAAAGCTCCTCATAGCAAGGAAGATCACGGGGTGTTGAAATAATAAGAACATCCTTAATCTTTGCGAGCATAAGAGTTGACATCGGATAATAAATCATCGGCTTGTCATAGACTGTCAAAATCTGCTTTGAGACTGCAAGAGTTGACGGATAGAGCCTTGTGCCTGCACCGCCTGCAAGAATAATACCTTTCATATTCTTTCCTCCAAAAATATTGTTTAATATATTGTTGTTTATGCTGCATCGCCGATTGACTCGGGATTTGTGGTCTCGGGTGTCGGCTTTGTTGTGGGTTCGGGTGCTTCCGCCTGCGTTACGGTAACCGGAGAGGTTGTGGTAACAGGCTTCTGCGTTGCCGTCTCGGCGTTATTTGCCGGAACGGGCTTCTTTGTTGTTGTAACAGCCTTTTTCGTGTTTGTCGGAGCCTTTGTGGCAGGCTCATTTTTAGACTGCTTCTTTGTCGTTCTCTCGGACTCGGGTATCGGCTCTCCGTAAAGGAACATATGAATTCTATCGGAAGCGGCACTAAGGTCATATCTCCAAACCCATGCACCCTCATAGATTCCGCCGATTGCACTTTCCGGCTCGCCGGGTACTGTAATCGTTTCGATTGTAACGTCCTCATTGATAAGCGGAACAAGGCTCATAACCTCGCTGAAGGAAACCGAGGTCTCGCAAAGCGACATCATCGTCTTAACGACCTCCGCATACTTTGAGGGGCTGACCTTTCTCGCCTGAGTGAGAAGAGCGTTTATAACCATCTTTTGTCTGTTTGAACGTGCGTCGTCGGAGTCCTGCTTACGAAGTCGGCAGAAAATAACCGCCTGCTCGCCGTCAAGATGCACCTGTCCGTAATTCTTGACAAGCGCCGCACCTCTCTGTGCGTTGGGGTCTCCGTAAAGAGCCTCCTGATTTATCTGATTCATCTCGGACTCGGTAATTTCAATGTCTATACCGCCGAGAATGTTTATGGCGTCTGCGAGCTTATGCATATTTATTGTAGCATAATCGGTAATATTCATATTGAAATTTTCGTTTATCGTCTTAATCGCAAGCGGTGCGCCGCCGAACGAATAAGCGTGTGTAATTTTCTGATTTTTGCGACCGTCAATAGCAACATAGCTGTCTCTCAAAATAGAAACGAGCTTAACGCTCTTGTTCTTTGCGTCAATGCTGACGATCATAATAGTATCGCTCAACCCCTTAAAGGAGTCTGCGTCTCTTGTGTCAACGCCGAAAACAGCAACGTTGAACACGTCCGTTTTACCGTATTTGTTCTCGATTTCGTCCGAAACGCCCAAATCCTCACGGTTTATGTCGGTGGTAAAGCCGTTATACACGCCGTAAACAGTTGCAAGAGCGATAAGAGCCAACAAAACTATAACGCACACAACAATAATGACAACCCTCTGCCATTTTTTGAGAGCCATCCATTTTTTCTTGAATTTTGAGTCCTTTTTAGGTTTTTTACCCTTGCCTTTTTTTGCCTTTTTCTTTTCGGGCTTTTTATCATTTGCTTCGGCAACGAATTCTATATCCTCGAAATCCCTCTTATTATCTGACATCTACATACCTCACATATAAAATACGCAAAAGCGCACACAAAAAATCTATTTTATTACTTTGGATTATACTATAATTTACGCCGTGTGTCAATGAAAATACAAAGGCTTCTGAGTGTATTTGACGAATAATAATCTGTAAATTTATTTAATGTAAAAAAATAAAAAAGCGGCAGTCTCCTGCCGCTTCGGAATTATATTCAAAAGAAAGATAGCCAATTGACGAGTTGGTAACAAGCACGGCAACATAGCCGATATAAAGGCAAACCATCAAAGCGCCCTGCCAACGGTTGAGCTTTTTGGTAATGATTGTCGGTACAATCGCAATAAACGCAACCGCAAGGCATACGAAAACATCAAGATAAGCCGACTGCTTGCCGATTTCAAGCGTACCGTTTGAGATGAATGCACATACAGGGAGAATGAGCGTAATATCGATTATATTAGCACCGATAATGTTACCGATTGAAAGTTCGGACTGCTTCTTTGCAATAGCCGTAATCGTTGTAACAAGCTCGGGAAGTGATGTTCCGACAGCAATAATCGTAACGCCGATAATACCTCCGAAACGCCGAGTCCCCTTGCGATAATTGTGCCGTCGTCAACGAGCAAATCTGCGCCTACGACAATTCCCAATGCGCCGAAAACGAACTTGACGATATTTACAAAAATGCTCTTGCCGTTTACCTCGGGCTTTTCGTCGTCCTTGCTTTCGCTGAGCGAGCTTTTGCCCTGAAGAATGTTCTCAAGCATAAATACGGCAAATATGATTATCATTATAACGCTCTGTGCGGTTGTAAGGCTGAGATTGTTGATAAACAACGCAAGTGCAGCTACCGCAGCAATCATAAGCGTACCCTTAAACGCAACCTCTTTTCTCTTGACGAGGGCAGGCATACAGAGAATTGAAATACTCATTATAAGACCGATATTAGCAGTAACCGAGCCGACAGCGTTGCCGACAGCCATATCGTTCTGACCCTTTGCCGCAGCAATTGCAGATACTATCATCTCGGGGAGAGTCGTAGCAAAGCTTACCACCGTAGCACCGATAATAAACTTCGGAATACCCGTAGCCTCTGCAATCCAGGTTGCGGCGTCAACAAAAATATCTCCGCCCTTAACTATAAGAACAAGTCCGATGATAAACATTATTACAACGTAAATCATATTGTCCGAGGGTACAGAGAGTAATGAAGCCAATGCGCTTGATATGTTCATTAAATACACCGTCTTTTCCTAATTTTATAGCAACCTGTCTATTTTAGCATAAATATTTTTTTAGTCAATACACATTTGAATTTATCGGGCGTGCTTTTACATATATATTCCGTTGACAAAACAGAATTATATCGTTATAATTGTATATATTATTATGGCGTAGTATCGACGGATATTGCACTGTTTTTCATTAAAGGAGCAACGCAATGGGTTACACCAAAGAAGACATTTTAAGAATTGCAGAAGAAAAAGACGTTAGATTTGTCAGACTTCAGTTTATTGATATTTTCGGACAGATAAAAAACGTTGCCATCACAAGAAGTCAGCTTGAAAAGGCTCTCGACAATAAGTGTATGTTCGACGGCTCTTCCATAGAAGGCTTTGTAAGAATTAACGAGTCGGATATGTATTTGCGCCCCGACTATGACTCTTTCGTAATTTTGCCGTGGAAGGACAGAACAGCAAGACTTATTTGCGACGTTACCGTACCGACGGCGTTACACCGTTCCTCGGCGACCCCAGAAATGTATTGAAAAAGGTTATGAAAGAGGCTGCCGATATGGGCTTTACCTTTAATGTAGGTCCTGAGTGCGAATTTTTCCTTTTCCAGCTTGACGACGAGGGAAATCCCACCACTCAGACAGGCGACGTCGCAGGCTATTTCGATATGGGTCCTGCCGATCAGGGCGAGCAGTGCAGACGTGATATTTGTATGTGCCTTGAGGAGATGGGCTTTGAAATCGAGGCTTCTCATCACGAATGTGCCGAGGGACAGCACGAAATCGACTTCAAGTTTGACGAGCTCTTAAAACCGCCGACAATGTAATAACCTTTAAGCACGTTGTTAAAACATATGCACGCCGTCACGGACTTCACGCAACCTTTATGCCAAAGCCTGTTTACGGAATTTGCGGCTCGGGTATGCATACGAATATGTCGCTTATGAAGGACGGCAAAAACGCATTTTACGATCCCGACAAACAGTACGGTCTTTCCGATATTGCATTGCACTTTATAGCAGGCGTTCTCGCTCACATAAAGGGAATTACAGCGGTTGCAAATCCGCTTGTCAACTCATACAAGAGGCTTGTTCCCGGCTACGAAGCACCCGTATATATTGCGTGGTCAGCTTCAAACCGTTCAACGCTTATCAGAATCCCCACCGCAAGAGGTATGGGTACAAGAGTTGAGCTTCGTTCCCCCGACCCTGCCTGCAACCCCTATCTTGAAATGGCTCTTTGCCTCGCAGCAGGTCTTGACGGCATTAAGAGAGGTCTTATGCCCCCTGAAAGCACCTCGAAGAACATTTATGAAATGACGGCGGAAGAACTCAAGGCTGACGGAATTGACAATCTTCCCTCAACGCTTGAGGACGCTATGTATGAATTTGCAAGCGACCCGTTTATCAAAGAGGCTCTCGGCGAGCATGTGTACGAAAAGTACCTCGAGGGTAAGCTCAGAGAGTGGAAGCAGTACCAAATGTGCGTAACCGATTGGGAAGTTAACCGCTATCTTCCGAAGTATTGATGAATTGATACAGGAATTTAATAACATAAAATAATCAACGGCATAGCTTTGACTATGCGTTTTGCTTTGCCGAAAATTGCATAATAAAAAATGACGGCACGGATTGAAAATATATTGAACCGTAGGGACAGGGCTCGCCCCTGTCCGCAACAAATTTGATGTATAATTACATTTACAGACAGCCACAATTCAGCCTCCCTTGTGTAAAGGGAGGTGCCGAACGAACGTGAGGCGGAGGGATTGATAAGGTTGATTTTATATGATTTTGTAAAATCCCTCAGTCATTTTTTGATTTCAAAAAAA
>ENA-OQEB01000113-OQEB01000113.1-human-gut-metagenome-genome-assembly--contig:-NODE-113-length-31972-cov-2.276150_pt1 | contig 31972 bp, 39 predicted proteins | sample MGYA00242787_ERZ504619 | MGnify/ENA primary metagenome ERZ504619 (study PRJEB26092, sample SAMD00036317) | human gut metagenome | host: Homo sapiens | study: EMG produced TPA metagenomics assembly of... | reverse complement strand
CTTGGTTGGTTGGCCCTTTGGGCCAAGGCTTCCGTTCCAAGCCCGTTCCTTCCTTAATTGGGGCCCGAAGTCGGGTGATCCCCCCATTGTCGCTAAGTATTCCCCCACTGCTTGCCTCCCCGTAGGAGTCTGGGCCGTATCTCAGTCCCAATGTGGCCGTTCAACCTCTCAGTCCGGCTACTGATCGTCGACTTGGTGAGCCGTTACCTCACCAACTATCTAATCAGACGCGAGCCCATCTTTCAGCGATAAATCTTTGATGTTCAGACGATGCCATCCAAACATATCATGCGGTATTAGCGACCGTTTCCAGCCGTTATCCCCCTCTGAAAGGCAGGTTGCTCACGTGTTACTCACCCGTCCGCCACTAAGTCATATCAGAATTCATTCCGAAGAAATCATTCATCAAGCTTCGTTCGACTTGCATGTGTTAGGCACGCCGCCAGCGTTCATCCTGAGCCAGGATCAAACTCTCTAAAAAATTGTATCTTTACACTTCCGTGTAGAAATCATTTTCTAAAGCGCTTTTAAGCTCTTTATCTCTTCGCTAGCATTTTCTGCTGCTTTACTGTTTGTACTAGTTAGTACTTCTTCTATTCCTCTTTCAAGGAATTTCAGGGTTTCCTTTTTCTTAAGTCGTTGTTTAATTTTCAAGGTCCGGTGCGCTCTGTTTCAGCGTTTCGGTTTTGCCCTCTCGCCTTAGCGCTTGAATATAATAACAAAACGAGCGACAAATGTCAACACTTATTTTCAAAAAATATCACCTTTTTATAAACGCCCCCGGGTGTTCGCTTTTGCTTTGGTTTTTGTGTATAAAACTTGCCTGTTTACCCGTTTTTTATATATACATTTTCCCTCGGAAGCCTATTTTTGACAAGCGTATTGAAAAAAGCTATATTTAGTATTATAATATACAAAAATAAAAGATTTTGAGAAGGGCAGTTTTTATGCTTTCAAATGATAATTCAGCAATCCGAAAAATGCGTGACTTTTTCAATACAGAAAAGTTTATGCTCATCGTTTTTGCGATTGCCTGCCTGATAACGTTATTTAAGATAGAGGTTATCGGCGTTCTTATTTTTATTCTTATAATATCATTCTTGCTTGTAGTGTGCGACGACCTTATGCCGACCACGCTGCCGTTTTTGTTGCTTTGCGAGACGGTAATTAAGCTCTATGACTCCTACGACATATTCATAAAGCTTTTATGGTTTGCAGTTCCCGTCGTTTCGGCGCTGATTTTTCACTTTATATATTACAGGCGAAAAATCGTAATCGGCTCCGCCTTCAAGTCAATGCTGTTCGTTTCGGCTGCGGTAACGCTCGGCGGCTGCGGCTTTATTTCGAAGGAAGCGTATTTCAGCCTTGTTTCCTTTTATTATGTATTTCGGCTTGGGCTTCGGTATGCTTTTCATTTACGTTCTCTTATGCACATATCTCAACACAGAGCGTACATACTCGTTAAAAGATAAGCTGTCCGACACAATGATTTATATGGGACTTTTCGCAGTATATATGATTATTGAGTTCTATCTTGCGAACATTCCCGACGTTATGCAGACTAAGGGCATTATTTATATGCAGTGGAGAAATAACATTTCCACATATTTAATGCTTGCAATGCCGTTCGTCGCATTCAAGGCAATCAAGCGACCGTCCTACATTTTCCTTGCACTGCTTTTCTATTGCTGTATATTGCTTGCAGGCTCAAGAGGCGGTCTTGTATTCGGCGGAATTGAATTGCTGATGACAATGAGTATTCTCATAGGGCTTGACAAGCGTCACCGCTGGACCTTTATTTCGATAGGCTTGGGTATCGTGCTTGCGATTGCGCTGTTCTTTGAGGATTTTTACGGCTTCTTCGGTGCGACGTTTGACAGACTTATAATGGGTATATCGGGTGCCGAAAAGGAAGTAAGACTTCAATTATTTGAAAGAGCGTTCCAGGACTTCAACAACAATCCGATATTCGGAACGGGTCTTGCCTATATGGGCAACAGAGACGTGCATCCGTCTGCAAAGTTTGCGCTTTGCTGGTATCACTGCGAGCCGCTTCAGATTATGGGAAGCCTCGGCGTTGTCGGAATAATCGCCTATGCAAATCAGCTTTTCGATAGGTTTGTTATTCTTCTTAAAAAGAAAACCATATTCAGCGTCACGGTTCTTGTATCTTATGTGGGACTTGAAATGATGTCGATTGTAAACCCCGGCATCTTCTGTCCGCTGCCGTATCTGTTCCTTATTATTCTTATGCTTGCGGTTGTTGAGCAGGTAAACAAGACGGAAAGCGTTAAATCCCTTGAAAATGATATTCAGTTAAATCAAGTTACAGCGGAAAGCACCGACGAAGAGGACTTGATTTACGAGGACAGATAATTTTAAATCTAAAAAACGCTTGGAGATCAAATTGATTTCCAAGCCGTTATATTTTTGTTCTTAGTCAAGGAAGTCCTTGAGCTTTTTACTTCTTGACGGATGACGAAGCTTACGTAAAGCCTTAGCCTCAATCTGACGAATACGCTCACGGGTTACTCCGAAGGTGCTTCCGACCTCCTCAAGAGTTCTCGGGTGTCCGTCCTCAAGACCGAAACGAAGTCTTAAAACCATAGCTTCTCTGTCCGTAAGGGTGTTGAGAACCTCCTCAAGCTGCTCTTTAAGGAGAAGCATTGAAGCGGCATCAGCGGGTGCGAGTGCGTCATCGTCGGGAATGAAGTCTCCGAGGTGGCTGTCCTCCTCCTCGCCTATCGGGGTTTCAAGAGAAACAGGCTCCTGTGCGACACGTAGGATTTCTCTAACCTTTTCAACGGGCATATTGAGAACGTCTGCAATTTCCTCCGCACTCGGATCTCTGCCGTTTTGGTGGAGAAGCTGACTGTTTGTCTTTTTAACCTTGTTGATAGTTTCAACCATATGAACGGGGATACGGATAGTTCTTGCCTGATCCGCAATAGCTCTTGTGATAGCCTGTCTTATCCACCAGGTAGCGTAGGTCGAAAACTTAAAGCCCTTTGTATAGTCGAATTTTTCAACAGCCTTGATAAGACCGAGGTTGCCTCCTGAATCAAATCGAGGAACTGCATACCTCTGCCGACATATCTCTTTGCTATGCTGACAACAAGGCGAAGGTTAGCCTCGGCAAGTCTTTGCTTTGCACGGGTGTCGTCGTCCGCAATTCTCATAGCAAGGTCGATTTCCTCCTCGGGTGTAAGAAGCGGAACACGGCCTATTTCTTTAAGATAAACCTTTACCGGATCGTCGATTGCAGCGACAGCCGCATCAACAGTTTCGGTAGCCTCCTGTCCCTTAGGAAGCGAAACGTCAAAATCAGCCGAGTCAAGCTCAAGGTCAAAGTCGTCGATAATCTCAATGTTTAGAGACTCAAGATTTTCATAAACCTTTTCAAGCTCCTCCATATCGAGATCGCTTTCGATCATAGCGGTATCGATTTCCTGAGTTGTAACCTTACCTGCGATTTTACCCTTTTCGATAAGCTCGGCTATCGGATTTTTCTTCTCTGTTGTGTTTTCCATAATTTCTCCTTCACTTTTACACATCATCATTAGATTTTGTTCTATCCTTAAAAATATTAAGAAAATCTTTGTCTGACAGCTCCGACGGATTTGAATACGCCGATTTGTCCTTTTCCTGCTTGATTACCCTTATACAGTCAAGGCACTCATTCACGGAATTGCTCAAATTCTGCGTCAAGGTTGCAATTCTTGCAACGGCTGACATCTCATCATCGGAAAAATACGGGGTCAAAAACGATAAATCTATCGGCTTGCCCTCGGAAAGTCTTTCCGTTAAAACGGAAAACACCTTTCTGTTAAAGTCCGTGACAAAATCGTCTTTGGAAACCTCGTCTTTAAGCTGTTTATAATAACTCGGATTGTTAATAAGCGAAGCTATCAAAGTTTCTTCGGCAGACGCCGCATGGAGATTATCCGGTCTTTGTGCGTTCACTATATTTATAACATCCTTGCGATTATCAAGTGATTTTTGTACCTCTTTCATCTGCTCGGTCTTTTCTATGCGTGAAAGAGCCTTTCTGTTTTTCGCAATTTCGCTCATAATTGCGTCGTTCCTTACGGAAAGCTCGTCCGAAAGCTTCGAGGCGTAAATATCGACCTCAATCGGACTTGATACCCTTGCCAAAACCTTTGCGGCATCCTGCATAAAGCCGACCTTGCCGTCTGCGGTTGAAAGTGAGTATTTTTCCCTTTGCCGCATAAGCTTATATTCGGTATCATTGGACGCTTTTTCGATAAGCTCACGAAAACGCTCCGGTCCGTACTTTTTGATTATTTCGTCAGGGTCTTTTCCGCCCTGCATATTTATAACCTTTGTTTTAAGGGTCGTGTTCGCAAAAATTCCGAGCGCCTTTTGCACCGCCTTTTGACCTGCCTCGTCGGAGTCATAGCAAATGAGTATCTCACTCGCATAGCGTGACAAAATCTGTGCCTGATCCTGCGTTAAAGCCGTACCCAAAGCCGCAACGGCGTTTGTAAAGCCTGCCTGATGAAGCATTACGACGTCGATATTGCCCTCGCAGAGTATCAGCGTATCGGTGTTGGTTTTCCTCGCATGATTTAGAGCGAAAATTTCCCTGCCCTTTTTGTAAACAAGCGTATCGGCAGAGTTTACGTATTTCGCCTTATCTTCCTCATTCAAGCGTCTGCCCGAAAAAGCGATAACGTTGCCTCTGACGTCGATAATCGGGAACATAAGGCGGTTTACAAATCTGTCATAATAATTCCCTTTTTGGCTTTTTCCGAGCAAATTAGCCTCGTAAAGCTCCTTATCGGTAAAGCCTAATTGATTAAGGTGCTCACGCAAGGCACTCCAACCCTCGGGAGCGTAGCCTATGCCGAACTTTTTAACCGTTTCCTTTGTAAGCTGTCTGTAATTGCAATACTCTCTTGCAATCTTGCCCTCATTTGAAAAGAGCATTTTATAGTAAAATCTTGCCGCCTCACGGTTAGCTTCATACATTCTTATTCTGCGGCGTGAAAGTCCGTTGTCGTAATTGTCCTCGGGCAAGGACATTCCGCATTTGTCGCATAAAAATTTAACCGCCTCGGCATAATCGAGATTTTCGATATTTTTAATAAAGGTAACTACATCTCCGCCGTTTCCGCAGCCGAAACAATAGTAAGATTGCGTTTCGGGATAGACATAGAAAGATGGCGTTTTCTCATTGTGGAACGGGCATAGTCCGCCGAGAAGCCTGCCCTTTCTTTTAAGCGTTACATAGGAGGAAACTATACTTTCAATATCACATCTCTGACGAAGTCTGAAAGAAAAGCGTCATCAAAAGCCATATAAATTCCTCCTTTTCATGAATTCAATTATCTTAATACATCCAAGCGGTCGGTATGAACAACTCATTGTATATCTTCAGCACATAGCCGTCGGACATACTCGCAACATAGTCGCAAGCCGCACGCTCTCTCCCCTCTGACTCGACAACCTTTTTGTAGAACTCGGGAAGCGAGTCGGGGTTTTCAACAAAATAGCCGTAAAGATTTTTGATAAGAGCCTCCGCCTTATGCTCCTCGCCCTTACACTTTACGTTGGTATAAACATTCTTAAACATAAATTTGTGAAGCTCGTCAAACGGCTGCTTGATTTCGGGTGCAAGCTTAAATCGTCCGAGCTGTTTTCGATTGCCGACACGACAAGGGTGTTTATCCTTTTCGACTTGCTGTCGCCCAATACGTCGGTAATGCTCTTCGGTATATCACTTTCGGATAAAACTCCTGCACGGATAGCATCGTCAATGTCGTGATTTATATAGCAATTCTGTCGGCTAACTTAACAATTCTGCCTCAAGCGTATCAGCCTCTTTGCCGATTGTGTGACAGAGAATACCGTCTCTGACCTCATATGTAAGATTGAGCCCGTCGCCGTTTTTTTCGAGCTTATCGACAACTCGCAAGCTCTGCTCAAAATGGCGAAAACCCGTGGGGAAAACGTCGTTCAAAGCCCTCTCGCCTGCGTGACCGAACGGAGTGTGCCCGAGGTCGTGTCCGAGCGCAATAGCCTCCGTCAAATCCTCATTGAGCCTCAAAGCCCTTGAAATAGTCCTTGCAATCTGCGAAACCTCAAGAGTATGGGTAAGGCGTGTCCTGTAATGGTCGCCTCGGGAGAAAGAAACACCTGTGTTTTATGCTTCAAGCGTCTGAAAGAGTTTGAGTGGATTATTCTGTCCCTGTCACGCTGGAAGCAGGTTCTTATATCACATTCCTCAATAGGCGTAATTCTGCCCTTGCTGTTTTCGGAAAGTGCGGCATACTCACTCAAGGTTTGCTTCTCAATAAGCTGTGTATGTTCCCTTATAAGCACGGTTTCTCTCCTCTCAAAAAATACTCACTAATACTTTATACGCACAAAAAATGCAAATTCCCCTGTTTTACTCGAAAATTTTTACTAAACGGCAGAAAATTTTTCGCCAAGCCTCTGCGGCATAACCTTTCCGTTTGTCGCTTCGAAAATTGCGGAGGATAATTTTTCCTCGTTTTCTCCGACAATCGTATAAAAAACCTCAACCTTATCGGTAAACTGCGTATCGGTTATTTTTCCGCCGTTAGCCGCTATAATCGGGGTGATTTTCCCGTAAAGCGTATAGTCGCACTCGGCTTTCATTTCACTGCAAAGCGACATTGTGATAATCTCGCCTGCATCAAGTGCAATTTTCGCACCGTGGGAATAAGCACGGACAAGTCCGCCTCCGCCCAAGAGTATTCCGCCGAAATACCTTGTTACGACAACGCAAACATCAACCGTTTGGCTCTTTTCAAGCACGTCGAGCACGGGTATTCCTGCCGTTCCCTGCGGTTCGCCGTCGTCGGAATAGCGTTTAATACCGCCGTCCTTTAATATGTAGGCGTAAACATTATGCTTTGCGTCCCAATGCTTCTGCTTTATCCTTGAAATAAAAGCATTTGCCTCATCAACGTCTTGACGGGACAGGCATAGCCGATAAACCTTGATCGTTTTTCGGTAAATTCATCATACGCCTCTTTATGTACCGTTTTGTACTCGTTCATATTTACGCCTCCTGTCTTATATAAAAATATAAATCAAAAAGCGGCACCGTAAGTACCGCTTTCTAATGATATCAGTCTTATTTGTTGTTAAGATTATATCTCTTATTGAATCTGTCAACTCGTCCGCCTGTATCAACAAGCTTCTGCTTGCCTGTAAAGAACGGATGACAATTTGAGCAAATATCAACACGAATGTCTTCCTTAGTTGAAGAAGTTTCAAATGTAGCACCGCAAGCGCACTTTACTGTTGTGGGCTTGTATTCGGGATGAATTCCGTCTTTCATTAACTGTCACCTCTTTCGATTACCTAAAGTACTTAATGCATAGCGTATGAAATGATAACACAAAGTGTGCAAAATTGCAAGTGGTTTTTTGAAAAAAACACAAAATCAGATAATTTTTTTCTTCTCCGAGGCAGAAAGAGTAAATTGCAAGCTCCTTAACTTCGGTAGAAAAGGTCTGTTCCGCCGCCGTTTTATACACCTCAAGCTGTTTTCTGTAACGCTCGCAAAGCTCGTCCATATTGTCAACCCTGTCGGTCTTATAATCGAGCACGACAAGCTTCCCGTCCTCAAAGAATGCACAGTCGATTACGCCCTGAATTAAAACACGCTCCTGCTTATAAACAGCCTCTTCGCTGTCCGAAACAACGTCAAGCGGCAGGAAAACGGTAAATTTCTGTTCTCTTAAAACCCTGTCGGATTTTTCTATACGCTTATAAAGGTCGCTGTCAAAGAAGCGTGCAAGCGTTTTTCTGTCAAGCGACTGCGCCTGCTCGGGCGTCAAAAGCTTATTTCCGACAAGACGCTCACATTCCGAGTCAATATCGTTCTTTGCCGCCTTGAAATCGCACACCTCCATAAAGCGATGCATTGCGGTTCCTTTCTCGGCGGCGGTCAATTTTCCGTTCTTCTCAAACGACGGCTTATCGGTTATATAAAACTCCGTTTCATTTTGTGCTCGGTTAAGCTCGGAAGCAGACATTTTGGTTGAAAAGTCGGCAAGCGGCACAAAGTCGTATTCGTACTCGGCACGTCTTTTAATCTCGGCAACCGTTTCGCCGTCAGGCTTTGCCGTGCGCTTGATTTCCTCGTGCTCCTGCTCCTCTGCTTGCTCCTTTGGCTCGGTTACAATATCAAGGTTGAGCTTGAAATCGACTCCGACGTCAAAACCACCCTTATAGCCTACGTAATTACGCAGTTTCCCGGCGTTGGGATGGCGGAAGAAGCCCATAAGCAGATATTTCAAGAAGCCCGAATTCTTTTCGGTTGCAACGCTGTCGATTTTTTCTTCAAAACAATTTGCGCTTAAAGCGGTTGCGGCATTTGTAAGATTGCCGACAGTACCCGTTATGATAAGACGTTCCTTTGCCCTTGTCATTGCAACGTAGAGCGCACGCAGAGACTCAGAGCAATCGTCAAGCGACTGTATGTACTTTGTCGCCTCATACTGAATAGTGGAATACTTACGGTAGGTTGACCTGTCGTAAAATCTAAGTCCTATTCCCGTCTGCCTGTTTACGGCAAGCTCGCTGTTATTGTTAGGCAGCGGCGCCCCTGTATCTGCAAGAATTACAATCGGAAATTCAAGTCCCTTACTCTTATGCACGGACATAATTCTTACAACATTTGCGTTTTCGCTCACATTCGTTGCAGGCTTGAAATCGGACTCGCTTTTTTTCATTCGTTCGATAAATCGCATAAATCCGGGGAGACCGCTGTTGCCGTTCTCCTCATAGCTCTGCGCATACTCCGTCAAGAGCATCAAATTAAGCTTTCGCATTTCTCCGTTGCTCATTGCGCTGACAACAGAGAGATAGCCCGTACGCTCATATATCGTTCTTATTAAATCGCCGACGCTCAACACGGTGCTGAGCTTTTTGTAATCGTCATACTCCTTAACGAAATTCTTACACTTTTCGTCCTCGGATTTTCTTATAAGCTTATAAAGATCTCCTTTTCTGTCTGCAATTCTGAGCTTTGCAATATCATCTGCGGTAAAGCCGAAAATCGGAGACATCAAGGCGCTTAAAAGCGGCACGTCCTGCAAGGGATTGTCGATAATCGACAAAAGCGAAAGCATTACCGATACCTCCGGATTTTTGAAAAAGCCCTTATCGCTTTCAAAATACGCCGATATTCCCCTGCTTCTAAGCTCTCTGACAATTACGGGGCCCTGCTTGTTTTTCCGCAAAAGAATACAAATATCCTTTTTTTCGGCACGCCGCATACTCTCGCTGTCGGGGTCATAAACCTCTCCAAAGCGAAGCAATTCTTCTATCTTATCGGCAACGAAGTCTATTTCCGAGGTCTCTTTTTTGCCTATTTTCTCCTTGTCAAGAACATACATTTCAACCTTCGGAATATCTGTTTCGGGATAAGTCGCCCCCGCCTTTAACGATTCCTTTTCGTCATAGATAATATTTCCCGTATGCTCGTTCATAAGCTTTCTGAAAATATAGTTTGAGCCCTCAAGAACTTCTTTTCTACTTCTGAAATTTTTATCAAGACTTACAAAAATCCTTTTAGGGTCTGTCGATTGCTTTTGTTTTTTAATTCTGTTAAGGAAAATTTCGGGCATTGCAAGACGGAAGCCGTAAATTGCCTGCTTTACGTCGCCGACAACGAACAGGTTTGTTTCGTCCTTTGAAAGAGCCGAAAAGATTGTGTCCTGCGTGGAGTTGGTGTCCTGATACTCATCAATTAAATTTCGTCGTTATTTTCACGAAGCTCCTTGCAATGTCCGTATATTCGCCGTTTTCGACAAGCAAATTGAGCGCAAGGTGCGTTACGTCTTCAAAGGCAAGCACATTTATCTCCGCCTTTTTTTGAGCATAACGCTCTCTGTACGCCATAATAATTTTTATAAGCTCAGGTACAACCACCGAAAACTCAGCAATGTCATTTATAAAGTCCTTTTCGTCTGCGCATATGCACGAAGCAACATCCGTAATAATATCCTTTGCGCTGTCCCTGAGAGCCTTTGCATAAATGCGTTCGTACATACCCGCCGTACTCTTTGGAAATGAGGACGGATATCTTGCGAATTTTATCGTTCGTGAAAGAGTGTACAGCTCATGCCACGCCTTTTTCTCGGCTGCGTCCTTAATGCTTTGCGCCTGTACCTCTCTTCCGAAAGCAATGGCAAAAGCTTGTCAAGCTCGGGAATATCCCTGACCAAATCAATGCCGTAATTTAACTGCTTTATTGCATAAGAACTGTATCTTACCGCCTTTTCAAGCAGTATTTCGCCGAACACGGTATCCTGCGGATTTTTCTCCTGCGTATAGCTCTGCGATATTTCCTCAAGCCATTTTTCGGGATAAGGATACGAATTTGCATACTTATTAAGCTTTTTTATACTCTCTGAAAGCGATTTATCGTTCTTTTCACAGCCAAGATCCTTCAAAAGACGGTCAAACAATTCTCTTTCGCCCTCATATGCCTCCTCGATTACCTCATCAAGTGCCTCGTCGGAAAGCATATCCGCCTCGCTTTCGTCAAGCATACGAAAATCGGGTGTGATTTTCAGCCTATGGAAATTATCCTTGACAAGAGAGTTGAAATATTGGTCCATTGTGCAAATTTCAGCAAGAGGCAGCATCGCCTGCTGACGTTGGAGGAAAACGTTTGTAGGGTCCTCTGCAATTTTCTTTTCGAGCGCAACGCCGAGCCTTTGGCGCATCTCATTGGCAGCCGCCCTTGTAAACGTTACAATTAAAAGCCTGTCAATGGAAACGGGGTTGTCCTCACGCAAAAGCTTGTTTATGATACGCTTGACAAGCACAAAGGTTTTCCCGAGCCTGCCGCCGCAGAAACGATAAGGCTGCCGTCGGTTTCAATCGCCTTTTTCTGTTCGGGCGTTAAAGGTTTATCAGCCATTTTCTTCCTCCTCGTTTCTCAAAATCTCAATTATCTCATTATCCTTGCCCTCAGCGATTTTACGGTAGCTGTCGCCGTCCTCAAAGCCGCAAACAGCCGAGTAATCGCAATATTCGCAAACGTTTTTCCTTAGCCGGTAAAACAGGAATTTCACCTTTGTGGAGATTGAGTGCCATCTGCTTTAATATCATATCTATTTTTCTTTTAAGTCTAACAAAATCTTCAGCCTTTATAAGCTTGCTGCGATGGTCAAACGCACCGCTTTTTGTTAAGGTTACAGGGATAAACCAGCCGTTTACGTCGTGCTCCATACCCTTGATAATATCAATATCGTCTACGATTATGCCACTCATTCGGTTGGATTTGAGCACCTTATCGGTAATATCCTGCTCGCTTGCGTATCTGTCAAGATCCGACGCCGCAGCCTTAGCAGGCATATAGAGTACACCGCTCGGAATAATATCGCCGTATTTTTCCTTTCCGTTTTTTTCGATAGCGAAAAGATATATAAGCATCTGCGTACTCAAGCCGCTTACAACATCGCTTAAATTGAACGTCTTGCCACCCGATTTGTAATCGACTACACGAAGATATTTTTTGCCGTTTTTCTCCATTGTGTCAACCCTGTCAACGCTTCCGCTTACGCTTAGCGTTCCTCCGTCGGAAAGAGGTAATTCATAAGGCTCAATATCTGCGCCGTAGCTTATGGGAAGCTCAAAATCGGCAGGTGCAAAATCGCTGACCTTGAATTCCTCAACCATCTTTGACAGGGCAAAAAATATCTGCTCCGAAATTGAATTATACTGCTTCATAAAGCGTTTTGACTTCGACTGCGCACCGCCCATTTTTTCCTCGAGATAATCGTCCATAATTTCGGAAATTCTCTTTTTCAACACTTCCGGCGATGCTTCAACCAACTTCTGCTTTGGGAATTCATCGAGAATTATCTCAAACACCTTATGTATAAGGCTTCCGCTTATAGCAGGGTCAACCTGTGCTTCTTTTCGAGGCTTTGCATAAATGCCATACTTGCAGAAATATTGGAACGGGCATTTGTAATAGACCTCCGTCTTTGAAGCGGAAAGGTGCATATTCTTCCCGAAAAGCTCGGTTGCGATTTCGCCGCTGTCAATTCTCTCGTCTCTTTTATCGGCAGAATTTTCAAGCGTTTGAAGCCTTCCCCTGTTTACGTCGTCGGATTGCAAATACTCCCGAAGCGACGCCGTAAGCACCGTGTCCTCGTTGTAGCCTTTTGCGTACATTTCAAACGCTGAAGCCTCGCTTTCGATTTTTTCAAGCGGAGGGATATTTTCATATTCCTCAACCTCTGCCGACGGGAATATCCTACAAATTTCACGCACGATTTGCGACGGTGCCATACTCGCCCCCATATAATCGCGTCGCAATAGGAGACAAAAAGTCCCTCGCTCGCCGTTATCAAGGAACGGTAGGCTATATATTTTTCTTCTGTTAATTTGTAATCGGCTGTTTCGGCAAGCTCAATGCCCGACAGTTTAAGCTCCCTCCTGTCCTTGTCGCTCAAAAGTCCCTGCGTAGGAGGATTAAGCGGAAATTCGCCGTCGTTTGCGCCAACGATAAACACATATTTTTTCTGCGGCATTCTCGCCCTGTCCGCCGCCGAAAGCGTAACGGCGTCGATAGCCTTAGGAACGCTTCCGAAGTCGCTGACGCTTAACAATATATTGAAAAGCTCATAAAAACGCTTGTCGGAAATATTGCTTTGCTTACAGGTGTTCCAAAGTTTGTCAAGCATATCGATAACAAGCCGCCACACCGCATCCTGCTCCTGAGAAAGTGCGGTTTTTCCGCCCTTCAAGAGCTCGTCCGAAAGGCGTTTCAATTTTTTATCAATAGAATTTTTTATAAGATAGTCGTATATTACCTCGGCTTTTTTCTCGTTTTCAGCCTGTGAAAAATCATCCTTAAAGGCAAGGACGGGTGCTACCGCCTTTTCCCTTAAAGAATTAAGATGATGAAGCGTATTTCTGTCAAAATCACTTAGCTTATAGCCGAAGCCGCTTGGATTTTCGGTAAAATCATTACGCCATTGCGCCGAGCTTATGCGCCAAACAAACGCATAGTTTCAAGCTTGATATTTCATCTGCGGTAAGGCACGAAAGTCCCGTCTTTAAGTGCCTCATAAGAACATCGGTGTTCAAGCCGTTGCAGGCAATCTCCAAAAGAGACGTGAGATATACCGCCAGCGGCTCGTTTGCAACAGCCTGACGTGCATCCTCATAAAACGGCACGCCGTATCTCTTGAACGCCGAGGAAAGCTCCTTGTCATAAGAGCCTCTGACCTTTGTAGCACCGCAATATCACGGCAACGAATATTTTTTTCACGCATAAGACGCTTAATGCTCATTGCGACAAATTCACATTCATCAGCTTGTTAGGTGCGGAAACAATTTTAATTTTACCGTCGCAAGACACGTCCGACACGGCAAACTCGGGGGAAAAAGCACCGTCTGAAAGACTTTTGAAAACATCATTATCAACAAAATCCGCTTCAACATATTTAATCGGAGCGATTTTCACAGAGCTTTTATTGGCAAGGCTCTTGAGCAGCTCAACCTGTCTGTTGTTGTTGGCAAAGAGAGAATAGCGTCCTTACCTCCGTCCGAGTCAAAGGTTATGTAGGTCTGCGGCGACTGTGAAAGAATTTTCTCCACGACAGCGTATTCCTGCTTTGTAAAACGTGTAAAGCCGTCTATTGCCACAATCTTATCCTCAAAATATCGGTAGTCCGAAAGCACCGAGGAAAGGCGTGTAAGCTTATCGTCGGTGTTATAGTAGGATTTTTCGAGCATTGTGTTGTAAAGCGAAAGAATCATAACAAGCTCATCAAGCTTTGATTTAAGCGACGAAGCTTTTGCGTTTTTGAAAACTCGTCAAGACTGTCAACGGAGACGGTCCACTGCTTTAATTCTGTCGCAAAGGACACAAGCTCCGCTATAAGCTGCGGTCTTGCGGTGTATTTCCTGTAGATTTGAAGCTTATCCCCAAGCTTTTCAAGAGCAAGGCTCATTGTCATCATTTTAACGCCGTCATCAGCCTCGGGTTTTTCCTCGGGGTCTGCGTGCTCGGAAAGTATCAACTGTGCAAGCCTCGTCATACTCAAAACGTCAACAAAAAGCATATTTTGAGCGCCGACCAAATCAAGCATTGATTTTTCGGTTTCATAAGAAAACTGCTCGGGTACAATGATTATGCACCTTTCCCCGTTTTTTGCCCTTTCGGCAACAAGCTGTCTGACATATTCTGTTTTAACAAACGGTGTCTTGCCGAGAATAAGATTTAACATTTTTAATTTCCTTTGCTTAATAAAGCTCGTATATTTTTGCGTCGTGCGGATTTACCGTAACGTTAAGCTTATTATTAACCCTGCCGACGTTTTCCTTTTCCCACAAATCACGAAGCGTATGCTCGCCCGATATACCAATTTCTCTAAGTCTACGGCAATTTCACGCTCTGCTTCGTCGGCGTTAAACACGGCGATAACGGGATTTTCCCTCGCCGATACCGACTGCCACACAATCGTTTTTCCGTCGTCAAAAACGGGCTTTGCGGAGTGCGAATTTTGGTTTATATCAAGTATTTCCTCGTTGGTTATCAAAGAGAGCGTCCACTCGTCGTTGTTTCGCATTTCTCCGCCGAACATAAGCGGAGAACGGAAGATGCTCCAAAGCGTCATAAGGGTAATTTGCTCGTCCTTTGTAAACTGCGTGTATCTGTTCTGCGGTCCGTGGCAGGTGCCGTTTACAGAAATATTGCCAAGCGGCAGCATATCGCAGTCGGGCCAACAGCCCTCGCCGACATACGGATACCATTTTTCGGTTTTTTCGAACATTTCATAGAGCTTGTCCCAAACATCCCAAAAGTCGCCCGTCATACGCCACATATTTGCGTTTTTCATAAGGTGGTCGGCAACCTCAACCTGTGCAGGACCGGGAGAAAGGCTCAAAACCATATCTCTGCCGCAGGAGTCTATCGCACGTCTTATCATTTCAATTTCTTCCCTTGCGGAATAAGGCTCGTGGGGCTTGAACTCTGTGTTTGCAATATCGTCAACCTTGACGAAATCAACACCCCATTCGGCATAGAGCTTGAAAAGAGAATTATAGTATTCCTGCGCTCCCTTTACCCGTGTATCCACGCCGTACATATCCGTATTCCACGGGCAAACAGAAAAATGATGAGCAATCTGCCTTGCTGTTATATCCGTGCCTAAAATTTTCGTGTTATTATGAACTGCCTGACGAGGTATGCCACGCATTATATGTATGCCGAATTTAAGACCCATACCGTGAATACGGTCGGCGATATTCTTAAAGCCCACACCGTTTTTGGAGGACGGGAAGCGATTTTCAGCAGGGATAAGTCTTGAATACTCATCCATACAAAGCTCGGTAAAATTGTTATAATCGGTATTTTTAGCCTTAGGCTCATACCATTGAATGTCACAGACAACGTATTCCCAGCCGTATTTTTTGAGGTTGTCCCTCATATACTCGGCGTTTCCGATAAGCTGTTCTTCGTTTACGGCAGCACCGTAGCAGTCCCAGCTGTTCCAACCCATTGGCGGTTTTTTTGCAACGTCGTTTTTATTTTTCATAGCATTTTACCTCGCTTTCGTAATATAAAAATCTTATCACAAAACAAAGTGAATTTCAATTATGATTTACGGTTTTACTACCATTATCGGTACTGATAAAAAAAGCGTCATGGAAATTAACCCATAACGCTTTATATTATCCTGAAATTATTCCTTCGTTTCCTTTTTAACCGCATCAAAGGTATCGGTTATGCTCTTTTCGGGAGCAGGCGTGAGAAGGCTTACGGCGATTATAAATATAAGTCTACAATGAACGCCGGAAGAAGCTCATAGATATTGAAAATCGTATCAGCAAATTTAACACGAACAACGAATTTCCAAATGAATATCGTAGCACCGCCTGTTATCATACCTGCAAGCGCACCCCACTTGTTTGTACGCTTCCAGAAAAGTGCGCACAGTACAACGGGACCGAACACCGCACCGAAGCCTGCCCAAGCGAATGAAACAATTCTGAAAACAGAGCTGTTCGGGTCTCTTGCAAGGAACACGGCAATTACCGAGATAACGACAACGGAAAGTCTTGCAAGGAGCATTGACTTTTTCTGCGACATTTTAACGCCGAAGGTCTCCTGTACTATATTCTGCGAAATTGCGGAAGCTGCGGCAAGAAGCTGTGAATCGGCAGTTGACATTGTGGAAGCCAAAATACCTGCCAAGATAATTCCGCCGACAAAAGCAGGAACATAGCCGTAGCTTGAAATGAGCTTTGCAATATCGACGATAATCGTTTCAGCCGCCGAGCTGTTTGCGTAAGTGGGGATTAAGCCTGCTTGCATAAGGGAATAGCCGATAACGCCTATCAAAATCGCAATGCCCATTGAAATAACGACCCAAACGGAAGCGATACGGCGAGAGAGCTTCAACTTGTTTTTGTCCTCGATAGCCATAAAGCGAAGAAGAATGTGCGGCATACCGAAATAGCCGAGACCCCAAGCAAGAGTTGAGAAAACGGGCAATGCGCCGAAGCTGCCTGTTGTACCCGTTGAAACGTCAAAGCCCTTGAACAAATCGAGGTAGCCCGTAAGGCTCTGAACATTGTGGAAAACATTGTCGAAGCCTCTGACAGCACCCTCACCGAAGCCGATAACAACGAAAAGTGCGACCGTCATAACGATACTCTGAACAAAGTCTGTGGTGGAGGCTGCAAGGAAGCCGCCGAGTGTACAATAAACAACGATTACTATTGCGCTGATAATCATTGCGGTCAAATAATCCATTCCGAAAAGCGTTGAGAAAAGCTTGCCGCAAGCGGAGAAGCCCGACGCCGTATAGGGAACGAAGAAAATGATAATCATAACAGCCGCAACCACGGTCAAAGCCTTTGACTTGTCGTTAAAGCGTCTTGCAAAGAAATCGGGAATTGTGAAAGCGTCAATCTTATGGCTGTAAACACGAAGTCTTTTTGCGACAAAGAGCCAGTTCAAATATGTGCCTGCCGCAAGACCGATTGCAGTCCAAGAAGCCTCTGGAAGTCCGCCCATCAAAGCGACTGCGGGAAGTCCCATAAGAAGCCAACCGCTCATATCCGAAGCCTCGGCGCTCATTGCGGTAACAAAAGGTCCGAGAGTTCTGCCACCGAGGAAGAAGTCGCCCGAGGTTTTATTTTTATCGGCAACCGCAAAGCCGATGCCTATCATTGCCACCATATAAATTATAATGGCAATCAAAATAACGATACTTGATGTTGTCATAAACACCCTCCTAAAAATCAATGAGAGTATTTTATCACAAACAGGATTAGAATGGAATAGGGAACAAAGTATAGACTAAACTATAAAATAAGCAAAGCCTTGACCTGCAAATTCACCGCAAAATCAAGGCTTTTATATTAGACTGTAGTATAGACGAAAAAACAGCATAAAAATAAATTTTCAGTCTTTTTTCAAATATCCGTTCAAAAGCATTTTCAACATACCGTTACTGTAATTGCTCAGCGAATACTCGCCGTTGCTCAAGCACCAATCATACATCATTGCACGCTCAAACAAGGCGTAGGCTTTTACAATGTCATTTACCGAATAGCTGTCGGAGAGCTCTCCCCTCTGCTGTCCCTCAAGCACGATCGAACGAAGAAGCTTGTAATAAGTTCTGTTCCTGTCAAGAAGGTGCTTTTCGTTTTTAGTAACAAGCTGTGAGGACAAAAGCTGCGCCAAAAGGTCGATCGATACGCTGTCCTCAATCATACGGAAAAGCTCGGTATTGAGATAGAGCAATTTATCAAGCACGGCATATTTTCGTCCATTGTGGGCATAAGCTCTTCATACTTATCGTCAAACAAATATGAAAGCGAGGACAAAAGCGCATCCTTACCGCTGAAATAATGGTAAAATGAGCCTTTTGACGTGCCGGACTCAAGAACTATGTCGTCAACGGTCGTGTCGTCGTAGCCCTGCTCATAAAAAAGCTTCCACGCCGCCGAAACTATTTTCTTTTTCGTTGCGGAAGAATTTTTCTTTCCCATATCGCACCTCTTTCGTCAATACTGATATTTTACCACATTTCATAAAAAAATCAACGGCTCAAAAAGAGCCGCCGTAATGATTTATTTTGTTTTAGCCTTTTCCAAAAGCGGATTTTTATAATCCTTGCCCGTGACGAGCTTGCTAAGTGCAAACAGGGCGAGCACGTTCGGGATAACCATAAGGTTGTTAAACATATCGGTAAGCTCCCAAACAAGGTCGTTTGAAAGGCAAGAGCCGAGTATGATAAACGCCATTGAAATTATGAAATAAGGTATAACCGCCTTTTGTCCGAAAAGGTATTTGACGTTGACCTTTCCGAAGAACGTCCAGCCGAGAATTGTTGAAAAAGCAAAGAACAAAAGGCAAATTGCGATAAACGAGTTGCCTGCCTTTTCGCCCATAACGCTTGAAAACGCAAGCTGTGCCATATTGGTCTTGCTCACTCCCGCCTCACTGCCGTCTGCGAGAACGCCGTTATTCGCATAAAGAGTTGAAATAACAACAAGAGCAGTCATTGTAAGCACGATAAAGGTATCTATAAATACACCGACCATAGCGATTGTTCCCTGCTGATGAGGTGTATCGGCATTTGCGATTGCGTGAGCGTGAGGGGTTGAGCCCATACCTGCTTCGTTTGAGAAAAGTCCACGCTTTACGCCCTGACTGATTGCGGTTTTAAGCGCATAGCCTATCGAGCCGCCGATAATCGCATTCGGCATAAAGGCATATTTGAAAATAAGTCCGAAGGTTTCGGGAATATACTTAATTCTTGCGATAAGAATTACCAAGCCGCCGAGAACTACAAAAGTGCCATAACGGGAACAATTTTTTCCGTAACCGCCGCAAGACGCTTTACGCCGCCTATGAATACAATTCCTGAGATAACGCCGACCGCTATGCCGACCGCAATTTTCGGAACGCCAAAAGCCGTGTTAAAGGTTTCGCCGATTGAGTTCGACTGCACCATTGCACCCATAAAGCCGAGTGCAGCGTGATAGCGATTGCGAACATTGCCGCAAGCACCTTGCCGAATTGCCCTTAAAGGTGTTGTTATGTAATAAACAGGGCCGCCGACAAGCTCGCCGTTTTCGTCGTGCGTTCTTGTCTCCTGAGCCAAAACCGCTTCGGCATATATTGTAGCCATACCGAAGAAAGCGATTATCCACATCCAAAAGATTGCACCCGGTCCTCCGACAAGGATTGCACCGCAAGCACCTACGATATTACCCGTACCGACCTGTGCGGCAATGGCGGTTGCAAGCGCCTGAAAGGGACTCATACCCTTTTGGCTTTCCTTTTGCTTTGAAAAGAGGTTTTTCATACCCTCATTAAAGCATCTGACCTGAACAAATTTAGTCTTAAACGTATAAAAAAGTCCTGCGCCTATCAACAAAACAATAAGAATATAGTCTGAAAGGTACATATTTACCTTTTGAACTATCGGTAACAAAAAATCTGAAAATGAACTCATTTATCTACCTCCGAGCGTAATATTGAAATTATACTATACCTCAAATTCCGTGTCAACAAAAAACGTGCTTCAAGGCACGAACACACCTTAAAGCACGTCGTAAATTTATATATTCGCCGCTACAATATCGCCCATTTTTGAGCAGGACACCTTTTCAAAGCCGTCCTCGTAAATGTCGCCTGTGCGGTAACCGTCATCAAGAGCCTTATTGACAGCGTTCTCGATTTCGTCAGCCTCTTTTGCCATATCGAACGAATAACGAAGCATCATAGCCGCCGAAAGGATTGTGCCAAGCGGATTTGCAAGGTCCAACCCTGCAATATCGGGCGCAGAGCGTGAATCGGCTCATACATACCGAGAGTTGTGTCGGAAAGCGAAGCCGAGGGCATCATTCCGATTGAGCCTGTAAGCATTGAAGCCTCATCGGAGAGAATGTCGCCGAACATATTTTCCGTTACTACAACGTCAAACTGCATCGGGTTTCTGATAAGCTGCATTGCGGTATTATCAACAAGAATATCGCTGTATTCAACCTCAGGGTACTCTTCCGAGAGGCGGTGCATTGTCTTTCTCCAAAGCCTTGAAGTGTCAAGCACATTCGCCTTGTCAACGGAATGGAGCTTCTTACCCCTTTTCATTGCCGTTTCAAATGCAACTCTGCCTATTCTTTCGATTTCGTGCTCGGAATAGGGCATTATATCGGTTGCAACAAGCTCGCCGTCAACCGTTTCGGTCTTTTTCTCGCCGAAATAAACTCCGCCCGTAAGCTCACGAACGATAAGCAGGTCAATTCCGTTTTGTACTATCTCCTGCTTTAACGGAGAAGCGTTTGAAAGCTGCGGAAAAAGCTTTGTCGGACGAAGATTTGCGAAAAGTCCGAGCTCCTTACGCACCTTTAACAATGCCTTTTCAGGTCTTATCGACGGGTCAACGCTGTCCCATTTAGGACCGCCTACCGCACCCAACAAAACGCTGTCGGAGCTTTTGCATTTTTCAATTCCCTCGTCGGTTATCGGCACGCCGAACTTGTCAATTGAGCAGCCGCCGATATCAACATAGGTATAATTGAAGGTGTGATTATATTTCTCGGCAATTTTATCCATTACCTTGATAGCCTGAGCGACGATTTCGGGACCTATTCCGTCACCCTGCAATACGGTTATATTCTTGTTCATCTCTTATTCTCCCTTGAGCGAAGCCAAAAGTCCGCCCTTTGCGATTATGTTTTGAATAAACTCGGGGAAAGGCTGTGCCTTATAGGTCTTGCCTGTTGTTTTATCGGTTATAACGCCCGTATCGAAATTGACTTCGACCTCGTCGCCTGCGTTGATTTCCTCAGCCGCTTCGGGACACTCCAAAATGGGCAAGCCGATATTTATTGCGTTACGGTAGAAATTCTTGCGAAGCTCTTTGCTATTACGCAGCCCGTACCGCAGGTTTTAATTACAAGCGGAGCGTGCTCACGGGAAGAGCCGCAGCCGAAGTTCCAGCCTGCGACCATAATGTCGCCTTTATTTACGTTCTTAACAAATTCGGTATCAATATCCTCCATACAATGCAAAGCCAATTCCTTTGCGTCCGAGGTGTTGAGGTAACGAGCCGGAATTATAACGTCCGTGTCAACGTTGTCGGGATATTTGAAAACCTTACCTTGAGTGTTCATACTTTCACCTCAATTTCTCTTATAATTCGGTTATATAGCCTGTCAAAGCACTTGCCGCCGCAGTATAAGGACTTGCAAGGTAGACCTCACTCTTAACGTGTCCCATTCTGCCGACAAAGTTACGGTTTGTGGTTGAAATACAACGCTCGCCCTCGCAAGGATACCCATATATCCGCCGAGACACGGTCCGCAGGTAGGAGTCGAAACCACTGCGCCTGCATCAATAAACGCCGTAACATAGCCTCTTTCGACACATTCTCTCATAATCTGCATTGTTGCGGGAATGATGATACAACGAACACCGTCGGCAATTTTTTTGCCGTTGAGAACCTTGTACGCGGCCTCCATATCCTCCATTCTGCCGTTTGTGCAGCTTCCGATAACAACCTGATCGATTTTAATATCGTGCAATTCGCAAGCAGGATGTGTGTTTTCGGGAAGATGCGGACAGCTTACCGTCGGAACGATTTTTGACAGATCGATTTCAATTGTTTTTTCATAAACTGCGTCCTCGTCCGCCTCAAATATAACGGCTTGCGCTCGCTTCTGCCGTCAAGATATTTCAATGTACATTCGTCAACGGGGAAAATGCCGTTTTTAGCACCTGCCTCGATTGCCATATTACAAATGCAAAGGCGGTCGTCCATAGAGAGATTTTTAACGCCCTCGCCCGTAAATTCCATACTCTTATAAAGTGCGCCGTCAACGCCAATCATACCGATAACGGTAAGAATAACGTCCTTGCCGCTGCAATTCTCGGGAAGCTTGCCCGTAAGCTCAAATTTAATAGCCGACGGCACCTTAAACCAAGCCATACCCGTAGCCATACCTGCCGCCATATCGGTTGAGCCGACACCCGTCGAAAATGCACCGAGTGCGCCGTAGGTACAGGTGTGACTGTCTGCACCGATAATGCAGTCGCCTGCCGTAACTACTCCCTGCTCGGGAAGAAGTGCGTGCTCAATTCCCATTTTGCCGACGTCGTAAAAATGACTGACACAGTGCTCGCAAGCGAATTCACGGCACTGCTTTGACTGCTCTGCCGCTTTAATATCCTTGTTCGGTACAAAGTGGTCGAGGACTATGGCAATATGGTCTTTATCAAAAACATTTTCAAAGCCAGCCTTCTTAAACTCGTTTACGGCAACGGGTGTTGTGATGTCGTTTCCGAGCACAATATCAAGCTTTGCGTTTATAAGCTGTCCTGCCTCTACGCTTTCAAGTCCTGCGTGCGAAGCAAGTATTTTTTGAGTCATTGTCATACCCATAATAAGTTCTCCTTTATGCTTGTAATCCTCTGTTTATGGCGGAGAATAAAGCGTTGATTGATGCGGCGATAATATCGTCGTTTACACCTGCGCCCCATACCAGCTTGCCGTTGTCAAGCGTAATTCCGACATAAGAAATAGCCTGTGAGGAAGAGCCTATGGTCAAAGCGTGCTCCTCGTATGTAAGCTCCGAGAACGAAACGCCGAGGCTGTCTCTGACAGCGTTGCTTACTGCGTCAAGGCGGCCGTTACCGTTTGCGATAACCTCTTTTGTTTCGCCGTTCATCTCAACCGTAAGCATAACCTTTATGCTCTCCGAACGGACGAAATGATAGTCAATAAGCTTAATGGGTGTGTTGATATTTATATAATTATCCGTAAACGCCTTCAATACCTCGTCGGGAGAAAGCTCTGCATGCGCATGGTCGGAAATGCTCTTGACGGTATAGCCGACATCCTCACGCATTTTCTTCGGAAGGTCATAGCCGAACTGATGCTCAAGAAGATAGCCGATACCGCCCTTGCCCGACTGCGAATTTATGCGGATAACGTCTGTTTCGTACTGTCTGCCGACATCACCCGGATCAATCGGAAGATAGGGAACAGTCCACGTGTCGCAGTTATTGTCGGTACGGTACTGCATACCCTTTGCGATAGCGTCCTGATGAGAGCCCGAGAACGCCGCAAAGACAAGCTTTCCTGCATAAGGCTGTCTGTCATAAACGGTCATACCCGTATTTCTCTCATAAACCGATACAATGTTCGGCATATTTGAAAAGTCAAGCTGCGGATCGATACCCTGTGCGTACATATTCATAGCAAGGGTTACTATATCGACATTACCCGTACGCTCGCCGTTTCCGAAAAGCGTGCCCTCAATTCTGTCCGCACCCGCCAAAATTCCAAGCTCGGAATCCGCTACGGCACAGCCCCTGTCATTGTGAGGGTGGAGCGAAACGACAACGGAGTCCCTGTATTTGAGGTTGTCGCACATATACTCGACCTGATCTGCGTAAACGTGCGGAGAGGAGAGCTCAACCGTAACAGGAAGGTTTATAATTGCCTTTCTGTCGGGCGTCGGCTTCCAAACGTCAAGCACCGCATTGCAAACCTCAAGCGCATATTCGGGCTCTGTTCCCGTAAAGGACTCGGGCGAATACTCGTAACGGTAATTTATGCCCATTTCCTTTGCGATATTTTCAAAGAGAATTGCACCGTCAACGGCGATTTTCAATATCTCTTCCTTTGATTTTTTGAACACCTGCTCACGCTGAGCGAGAGAGGTCGAATTGTAAAGATGAACAATTGCGTTTTTTACAGCCCTTGAGAGCCTCAAAAGTCTTTCTGATGATATGCTCCCTGCTCTGAGTCAAAACCTGAACGGTAACGTCGTCGGGAATCATATCATTTTCGATAAGAGTACGCAAAAATGTGTATTCCGTCTCGCTCGCCGCCGGAAAGCCTACCTCAATTTCCTTGAAGCCGAGTTCTACTAAAAGCTTGAAAAAATCAAGCTTCTGTTCAAGGCTCATCGGTACGATAAGCGACTGATTGCCGTCTCTTAAATCGACCGAACACCAAATCGGCGGCTTTTCTATGTATGTTTTGTCAAGCCATTTTCTCGTCGGATTTTTGACGGGGAAAAACTGTCTTGTATATCTTGATGCGTTTACCATTGTTCACTCCTTATGCCTGAGCTATAACCTCAACCTCGACCAACGCACCCTTAGGTAAGCCCTTTACCTCAACACAGCTGCGTGCGGGTGCAGATGTAATGTATTTTCCGTAAACCTCATTAAATGAAGCAAAATCGTTAATATTTGCAATAAAGCAGGTTGTTTTTACAACCTTATCAAAGGATGTGCCTGCCTCCTCCAACACAGCCTGTAGGTTTTTCATAACTCTTTCGGTCTGAGATTTAATTTCATCGCCGACAATAACGCCCTGCTCGGGGTCAAGCGCAATCTGTCCCGAGGTATATACCATACCGTTTAGTAAAATTGCCTGTGAATAAGGTCCTATTGCCTTAGGTGCTTTGTTTGTTGAAATCTTTTCCATAATTATAATCTCCTTACTCAAAAAAGTTTAAGTCCTGCGTCCGTAAGCGCTTTTTTAATAGTGTGAATATGCTCGAAATTCCTTGTTTCAAGGGTAACGGTAAGATAACAGCCGTTGACATCCGAGCCCTCGGGTGCGTGCTCGTGATAAACTGCGGTAACGTTGCCGCCGCACTCCGATATAATCTTCGATACCTTGAGAAGCTGACCGGGCTTGTCAACAAGCTCGATATTGAAATGACAGCTTCTGCCCGACATCAAAAGACCTCTTGCAATGACTCTTGAAAGTATTGTAACGTCGATATTACCGCCCGAAACAACACAAACAGCCTTTTTGCCTTTAAGGTCGATTTTGTCAAACATAGCAGCGGCTACGGGAACTGCGCCTGCGCCCTCGGCAACGAGCTTATGCTGCTCCATCAAAGCGAGGATAGCCGCCGAAATCTCGTCGTCCGTAACGGTTACGACCTCATCAACGTACTTTGAACAAATATCGTATGTAAGGTCGCCCGGCTCTTTAACGGCAATACCGTCGGCAATGGTCTTTACGCTCGGAAGTGTTTCGATTTTACCGTCGGCAAGTGAATTTTTCATTGACGGTGCACCTGCCGCCTGAACGCCGTAAACCTTGACATTGGGATTTAACTGCTTAATTGCGAAAGCAACGCCCGAGATAAGTCCGCCGCCGCCGATAGGCACGATAACTGCGTCAAGGTCGGGAATCTGCTCATAAAGCTCAAGAGCGATTGTGCCTGACCTGCTATAACGTCGGGGTCATTGAACGGATGGATAAAGGTATAGCCTTTTCATCTCTCAATTCAAGTGCTTTTTTATATGCATCGTCATAAACGCCGTTTACAAGGCAAATTTCCGCACCGTAGCTCTTTGTAGCCTCGATTTTTGAAATCGGTGCGCCGTCGGGCAGGCAAATTGTAGCCTTAATTCCGTTTTTCTGTGCCGCAAGAGCAACGCCCTGTGCGTGGTTTCCTGCCGAGCAGGCGATAACGCCCTTTGCCTTTTCCTCGTCTGTAAGCTGCGACATTTTGTAGTATGCGCCTCTTACCTTAAACGAGCCTGTTACCTGCAAATTCTCGGTTTTTAGGTATAGCTCTGTGTCGGGTTTTAGCTTGGGAGCATATATAACGCCTGTTTTTCTGACAACGTTTTTCAGCACATAGCTTGCTTTGTATATGCTGTCAAGAGTCAATTTACTGTTCACTTTGGTTACTCCTTTATATCAAACTGTTGATAAACTGTTCTGCCGCACGGGGCGAACGTGAACCCTTTGAAAGTGCAAACGCTTCCGCTTTGATGTCAAGCTCGTCTGACGGTATATTCAAATCGGCTTTTTCAGCCAACTGATGTACAATTTCAAGATACAAAGCCTTATTCGGCTTTGAAAAATAATACAACAAGACCGAACCTGTCTGACAAGGACATAAGCTCCTGCATTGTGTCGGCACGGTGAACGTCGTCCGTTCCTGCCTCTCCGCAAAGCTCTCCTTTACGATATGACGTCGGTTACTTGTTGCGACGATAACCGCATTGCTCGCCTTACCCGTTGCAGAGCCCTCGAGTACAGCCTTCAGCATACTGAAGCAATCGTCGTTTTTGTTAAATGAAAGGTCGTCGATAAATATAATGAATTTAAGGGGATTTCCCTCAATTCTCGACATTATGTAGGGCAAATCGAAAAGCTGATCCTTACGAAGCTCGATAAGTCTGACTCCGCTGTCGAAAAAGTGGTTGGCACAAGCTTTTACTGTTGAGGATTTACCCGTTCCTGCATCGCCGCACAAAAGCGTATTAAGTGCAGGTCTGCCCTGTGTGAGAGCCTCGATATTGTCGTATACCCTGCGTCTTTCGTCCTCATAGCCCACAAAATCGTCAAGCGATATATCGTCCGAAAAATCTATCGGATAAATTTCGCCGTTCGATACTCTGAACATTTTCGAGGTGGCAAAAATGCCGTAGCCGTAAGAGGATACACAGCTCGCTCTCTTCGAATACATTTCGATAAAGTCAATATATGAATTATCAAACTGTGGAGAATAAATATTTTCCGAAAAATCACAAATATCAGTGCCTTTGAGCCTTGTAAGCTCCGATAAAACCGACAACTCACGCTTGCAGTTTTCCTCAAGTGAGGCAGGAATTTCCTTGCCCTGCGATTTGAGAACAATATATCTGTTCTCACTCTCACAGACAGCCTTTTTCAAGAACTCCGAAAAGCTGTTATTATACTCTGCAAGGCTTGCAACGAACTCGCCGTACAAAGCGGATTTTTCAAAAATATCGTCGCCGCATTTCAGTAGCTTGAGCAAAGCAGCCATAGGTGCCTTGCTCAAGATTTCTCTGAAAATATTAAACGCCGATATGTTACAAATCAAAGTTGTTTTTTGATTAGCTTCCATATCCATATACCTAAAAATCAGAATTTGTTGATTATTGCTCCCTTATCGGCAGAGCTTACCATCTGAGCGTATCTTGCAAGGTAGCCTTTGAGATTTTCTTTTCTCTTAATGGGCATTGTAGCTTACGCTCTTCGATTTCCTTTTCGTCAACCTTTAATTCGATTGAATACTCGGGAATATTGATTGAAATGAGGTCGCCCTCCTTGACATAGGCAATAAGTCCGCCGCTGACAGCTTCGGGCGAAACGTGCCCTATCGAAGCACCTCTTGTAGCACCCGAGAAGCGTCCGTCCGTGATGAGCGCAACGTCCTTATCAAGTCCCATACCTGCGATAGCCGAGGTCGGAGAAAGCATTTCTCTCATTCCGGGGCCGCCTGCCGGTCCTTCGTATCTGATAACACAACGTCGCCTTGACTATCTTACCCGCATAAATTGCGGCAATAGCCTCTTCCTCGCTCTCAAAGACTCTTGCCGGTCCCTCGTGAACAAGCATTTCGGGAGCAACTGCGCTGCGTTTTACAACACAGCCGTCGGGTGCGAGATTGCCTTTCAATACTGCAATTCCGCCTGTCTTTGAATAAGGATTGTCAACGGTGCGGATTACCTCTGTATTTCTGTTTACGGCAGAGGCGATATTTTCCTTTAAGGTCTTGCCCGTGCAAGTCATAACGGAAGTGTCGAGCACGCCGATTTTATCAAGTTCTTTAAGAACCGCATAAACTCCGCCTGCCTCGTTGAGATCCTCCATATAGGTAGGACCTGCGGGTGCAAGGTGGCAAAGATTCGGTGTGTGTTCGCTTATTTCGTTTGCCATATCAAGACTGAACTCAATTCCGCACTCGTTTGCGATAGCCGGAAGATGAAGCATACTGTTAGTCGAACAGCCGAGAGCCATATCGGCGGTAATTGCATTGCGAATAGCCGCCTTTGTCATAATATCTCTTGGCTTAATATCCTTTTTAACAAGCTCCATTACCTGCATACCTGCGTGCTTTGCAAGCTCAATTCTCTTTGAATAAACGGCAGGAATAGTGCCGTTGCCCTGAAGTCCCATACCGAGTACCTCAGTAAGGCAGTTCATTGAGTTTGCGGTGTACATACCCGAGCAAGAGCCGCAGGACGGACAAGTGTTTTCCTCGCACACGCAAAGCTGTTTTTCGTCAATCTTGCCTGCCGAATATGCGCCGACAGCCTCAAACATACTTGAAAGACTTGTCTTTTTGCCGTCAACCCTGCCTGCGAGCATAGGGCCGCCGCTTACAAAGACAGTCGGTATATTAAGTCTTGCCGCCGCCATAAGCAAGCCGGGAACGTTCTTGTCGCAGTTGGGAACCATAACAAGTCCGTCAAAGCCGTGAGCCATAACCATAGCCTCGGTTGAGTCTGCGATAAGGTCCCGGGTTACAAGGGAGTATTTCATTCCCGTATGTCCCATTGCGATACCGTCACAAACGGCAATAGCCGGGAACACGATAGGCGTTCCCCCTGCCATTGCAACTCCGAGCTTTACGGCTTCGACGATTTTGTCGATATTCATATGACCCGGAACTATTTCGTTATAAGAGCTGACGATACCTATCATAGGACGCTGCTGTTCCTCGTTCGTAAGACCGAGAGCATGATACAATGAACGGTGCGGAGCGTTCTGAAAGCCGTTTACGATAGTATCCTTTACCATAAGTTACACTCTTTTCCTATTAGTTGTTGATGAGCTTATCCTCATCGCTCCAGCTATAAAGCTTACGAACCTCTTCGCCGACTTTTTCCGAGGGATGCTCGGAAGCAAGCTTACGCATAGCGTTGAAGTGTACCTGTGCGCCTGCCGAGGACATATCGAGGAGGAACTCTTTTGCAAATGTACCGTCCTGAATGTCGGAAAGAATCTTCTTCATTGCTTTTTTTGTGTCCTCTGTGATGATCTTCGGACCTGTTACATAGTCGCCGTATTCAGCTGTGTTTGAAATTGAATATCTCATTCCCGAGAAGCCGCTCTGATAGATAAGGTCAACGATAAGCTTCATCTCGTGGATGCACTCAAAGTAAGCGTTTCTGGGGTCATAGCCTGCCTCAACAAGAGTTTCAAAACCTGCCTGCATAAGTGCGCAAACACCGCCGCAAAGTACAGCCTGCTCACCGAAGAGGTCTGTTTCTGTCTCTGTTCTGAAGGTTGTTTCAAGAACGCCTGCACGGGCACCGCCGATGCCGAGTGCATAAGCAAGAGCGATTTCAAGAGCGTCGCCTGTTGCGTCCTGCTCAACAGCTACAAGGCAAGGAACGCCCTTACCTGCCTGATACTCACTGCGTACAGTATGACCGGGGCCTTTGGGAGCTATCATAATTACGTTTACGTTCTTCGGAGCTTAATGCAGCCGAAATGAATGTTAAAGCCGTGTGCGAAAGCAAGTGTCTTGCCCTCTGTAAGGTTCGGCTCAATGCTTTCCTTGTAAAGAGCAGCCTGCTTTTCATCATTGATAAGAATCATAATGATATCAGCGTTCTTTGCTGCCTCTGCCGATGTCATAACCTTGAGTCCCTGAGCCTCAGCCTTTGCCCAGCTCTTACTGCCCTCATAAAGTCCGACAATAACGTCAACGCCCGAATCCTTGAGGTTCAATGCGTGAGCGTGACCCTGTGAGCCGTAGCCGATGATAGCAACGGTCTTTCCGTTGAGTTTAGCAAGGTTACAATCCTGCTGGTAATAAATTTTCTGCATAATATTTCTCTCCTTTGTGTAAATAAAGTTCATATTTAATAGCGTTACCGCTAAAATGTGTTAAATTGAGCTTGTTCCTCTTTCGATTGCGACAACACCTGTTCGGCACATTTCGATTATGCCGATGCTTGCCATAATCTCGATAAATGCGTTAATCTTTTGGGGGTCGCCCGTTACCTCAATACTCATTGTATCGAGCGTATAATCGAGGATTTTTCCCTTATATACCTCGGTTGCCGCAAGGATTTCGCTTCTTGTCTCCGAAGTGCTTTTTACTTTGATAAGCATAAGCTCTTTTTCAAAAGAAGCCTCGGGGGTAAGCACCTTTACCTTTTTGATATTGTGAAGCTTACGAAGCTGATTTACAAGCTGCACTCTTGCGTACTCGTCGCCGTGAAGAGTGATTGTAATACGTGAATAATTCGGGTCATCCGTCTCGCCGACCGTAAGAGAATCAATGTTAAATCCTTTACGCATAAACAAGCCGCAGACTCTTGTAAGAACGCCGTACTTGTTTTCAACGTACATTGCAATAACAAATCTGTCCATCATCAATTCTCCTCTACCTTTGTAATCATATCGTCAATCGAGCCGCCGGGAGGAAGCATCGGAAGAACGAACTCATCCATATTTATAAGTGTATCGATAAGATACGGACCGTTGTGTGCCATACCTCTTTTGAAAGCCTGTTCAAACTCGTCAATGCTCGAAACCCTCTCCGCCTCAAGTCCGAAAGCCTCTGCAAGCTTTACGAAATCGGTCTTTCTTCCGAGAGTGGTATTTGAATAGCGTTTGTCAAAGAAAAGCGTCTGCCACTGACGAACCATTCCGAGAACGCCGTTGTTAAGAAGCACGATAACGATAGGCGTATTATAGGTAACGGCTGTCGCAAGCTCGTTCAAGTTCATACCGAAGCTTCCGTCGCCCGTGATAAGCACCGTCTTGTCGCCCGTCGCAACCGCTGCGCCGATTGCCGCACCCAAGCCGTAGCCCATTGTACCGAGTCCGCCGCTTGAAGCAAAGCGTCTTTTCTGCTCAAAGTCGGTGTACTGAGCCGCCACATCTGATGCTGTCCGACGTCTGTTGCGATAATCGTCGATTTATCCTTAACCTTATTTATAACGTCAAAAATCTTCTTCGGCGTCATAGCTCCGTTTGAAGCCTCCTCCGCCTCGTCGATTATGCGTTTTTCCTCTGTTTTGAGAGCCGTAACCTCCTGCGCCCACTGCTTATGCTCTGCTTTTTCGCAGCGTTCGGAAATTCTTGCAAACGAAGATTTAATATCGCCCACAAGACCGACATCGACTTGAATGTTCTTGTTGATTTCCGAAAGGTCAACGTCAAGCTGAATAAGCTTTGCTCCCGTTGCGTATTTTGCAGTGTTGCCCGTCGCTCTGTCGGAGAAACGGACGCCGATACCGATTATCAAATCAGCCTCTTTATTAGCCATAGACGAAGCGTAATGACCGTGCATACCCTCATACCGAGGAAACGCTCGTAGGAGTTGGGCATTGCCGAAAGTCCCATAAAGGTACAGCCGATATATGCGTCAATCTTGTCCGCAAAAGCCATAATTTCCTTTGTCATTCCGAGACCTGCCGCACCGCCGCCGATATAGATATACGGCTTTTCGCATTTGTTTATAAGCTCGACCGCCTTTTCAACATCGCTGTCATCTGCGATTTTAAGCGGAGCAAAGTCAACAACGCCCTTTCTTTCGTACTCGCATTTTGCAATTTGAACATCCTTAGGAACGTCGATAAGTACAGGACCGGGTCTGCCCGATTTCGCAATCTGAAAAGCCTCACGGATAGTGTCCGCAAGCTCGTTTACGTCGGTAACAAAATAGTTATGCTTTGTAATGGGCAGGGTAATACCCATAATATTGATTTCCTGGAATGAGTCCTTACCTATAAGCGAGGTGGGCACATTGCCCGTAATCGCAACCATAGGTATTGAGTCAAGCATTGCGGTAGCTATACCCGTGACAAGGTTTGTAGCACCGGGACCCGAGGTCGCAATAACGACTCCGACCTTACCTGTAACTCTCGAATAACCGTCTGCGGCGTGTGAAGCACCCTGCTCGTGAGCCGCCAAAACGTGATTTATACGGTCGCTTGCCTTATATAGCTCATCATAAATATTAAGCACCTGTCCGCCGGGATAGCCGAAAACATCGGTAACTCCCTGCTCAATCAAGGTTTCGATTATGATTTGTGCACCTGACATCATTTCAGTTTTTAGTTCCCCATAATTCCTCCAATATAACAAAAACGCCTCTTTAAGCCTTCGGCTTAAAGAGGCGAAAGAACTTCGAAAAAAAGAATTCCCCCGTGGTACCACTCTTTTTTCTT
>ENA-OQEB01000112-OQEB01000112.1-human-gut-metagenome-genome-assembly--contig:-NODE-112-length-32111-cov-3.428527_pt1 | contig 32111 bp, 38 predicted proteins | sample MGYA00242787_ERZ504619 | MGnify/ENA primary metagenome ERZ504619 (study PRJEB26092, sample SAMD00036317) | human gut metagenome | host: Homo sapiens | study: EMG produced TPA metagenomics assembly of... | reverse complement strand
AGTTGTCCTTTTCGTTTAGCTGATTCCTGTTATAATCTAACTGCAAAAACACTATACTTCTGTCAAAATCTTTCTATTTCCTTGTATAAAAATTCTAAAATAATATGTAAAAGTATGAGGGAGTTATCTGGCGTATAGGATGGTAAGACAAAAAGGGCATGGCGCAATCCTAAAAGCACCATGCCCTTTTCCAATGAATCGTTTTATAGAAAGCGTTATTTCGTTTGCTCAAACAACCAGTCTTGTACGCTCTTGATGCCATAGGCAACAAACCATGTGGCTCTATGCTTCCGCCAGTGAGATGCGTAAACAAGAGATGATTGCCCTCTTTGCGCATCTTGTCAGCCTCTTCCGATAGCTTGTCTTCAGGTAGTGTCATGTTCCAAGTAGCTTCCGTCACCTTGCTCCCTTGGCTTCTCCATAATGCCACTGCCATCCACTGTTACCACAGGATATTCTGGTGCTACGACGATGCACTTGTGGCGTGCTTGTGCCTCAGGTTCTGCCCATGATGTGGCTCCCGTACCTTGATAGAGCGTCTTTTTACCGGACTACTTGCAGTGCCTGCATCGTGGATAAATAGTACCAATGGATACTTCTGCGCAGGGGCGTAATCCTTAGTAACAGTTAAACCTAAATCCAAATTTTCAAAGAATTATTATGTTGCATAAAACATTAAATACCAGAGCTTTATATTAACAATTCGGAGAGCAATTTCAGACTCTATTTTTGGAACAAAGAACTGGACACCCTAGTTATTTTTCTAGTATTTCTTCTCGCTATCTATTATATCAATTAAGGTCTGCAAAGGTCATATTTTGCGTGGGCTAGGCTTTAACTGAGTGCAATTGACTAGTTGTTGCCTTCGGTCTGGGCTTGGACAGTGGCTTGCAGTACTGAGACAGCACACTGCCGGCATAGGTTACAGTGGACTGTCAGGGGCGATTAGTATCTTGACAGCGTTGGTGGGAGCACATTCCTTAGTTTTATTGATTCTATTTACGTTTTTCCCTTCACTCTTCACCTTTCCTCTCGAATCCCCTGTGTTTATCGGCATTCCGAGAGGTGAAGAGTGGTCTCAGCTCTTCACCCTCTCTTCACCTTTTGCTGCCCATACCCCCTGAGGGTGAAGGGTGGTGAAGAGTGGGTGAAGAGATAAAATGTCTCTTCATCTATGTAATGCATTTATATTCAGTGTATTAAGTGCTATTGGTGAAGAGTGAAAGGGACTTGTGAATTTTAGATAAAGTTACGTTTTACTTGTTCTTCAAGTAATATTTAGCACCACGCTTTACGTTTTCCTTGACGGCTTTGCAGGAGAAGGTAGCTCCTGTTACGCCATCCACCTGTGTGGTAGAAGCCTTGGCTGCCTTCATGCCATACCATTTGTTGAGCAAGCCTTGCTTTAGTTCACTACATAAGTGCCATCGCTCTGCTTAGTCATCGCGTTGTCGTCACCATGATTGCCCTTGGCGATCATGGTGCTTGCCATGCCCATCATGAGGAGGGTGGCAAACATGAATACTTTCTTTTTCATTTTCTTTTATACCTATTTGTATGATTTTCTTTTATACCTTATTATATATATAATCTATCTTAGCTCCTTGCTTTCCCTCGGAAACTATTTCTGACCAGTGCTGATTCGCAATTCTGGCAGAGGGCTTCGGTGGCAGTATGATGCTGGAATCCCTCTATCATGGCTTGCGCTCTTGGTGAGGAGAGAATCTCTTCGAGTGATTGATGGAAGAGATTGCCGAGGACGACATCACCGTTGTGGTCGAGGCAACAGGGGACCAGGCTTCCATCGGACAGAACTCCTATCTGCTTGAGCAATGCCTTGCAGAATACTTCTCGCTTGGCAGATGATGCATTTGCTGAAGGCCATTCGAACTTTCTGTCAAACTCTAAATAGAGATTGTCGCAGAGGCGGAATCCATCAGGGCGTTCCTTCCAAGGGCGTGGTACGTATTCAGCGATGTATCCATCACCAGCTCATTCTCCTTGTCCATTCCTCCTTGGTTCCATAGTCTCAATACGACGCAAGTTCCTTGGCTGCGGCTTGTGTGGCAAAATTCATCACCTCTTCCATATAGCTGGACAGCTCCCCTCTGGCATTGCTCTCGTGAGAATGGAGGGAGAGCTGTACCTTATGTGGCAGTGTATCGAGGAGATTCATGGCTCGATGCAACAATGTGCCATTGGAGGTGAGTACGGTCTTAAATCCCTTCTCCCTTGCCATGGTGATAAACTGGGGCAGGAGAGGGTGGAGCAGTGGCTCGCCCATCAAATGGAAATAGAGGAAGCATACCTTGCCCCGAACCTTGTCCGTGAGCAGGTCGAATTCCTCAGCCGACAGCTGTCTCCTTTTCCTTTGATGCTTGGGGCAGAAGTGGCAGTCGAGGTTGCACGTATTCGTGATTTCTATGTAACAGCGATCTATCATTTTCTCTTCAATGTTGCTAATCAACATGCAAAATTACGAATAATATTTATTTTACTGAGAATTTCTCAGTTTTCACATCCTTACTGTTGCTCCCACCATGATTTGGAAGTCGCCAGGCTCCAAGATGTGCTTTAGTTCGGCATTGTAGAACTTGAGCATTTCTGGAGTAATTTCGAAGCTAACCTCTTGACTCTCACCTGCTGCCAAGTGGATGCGCTGGAATCCCTTCAGCTCCTTGATTGGGCGGGAGATGGACGCTACCATGTCGCGGATGTAGAGCTGTACCACTTCATCGGCATCTCTGGAGCCTGTGTTCTTGACAGTGATGGTGGCGGTTATCTTCTTATCGCCTTGCCATGCATCAGCTTCCTCATTGTTGATAGATGCAGAAGAGGCGCTCAGGTGCAAGTCGCCGTAAGCAAGGTGGTATAGCTCAGACCATAACCGAATGGATAGAGTGGACCATTGCTCACGTCCAAGCAGTTGCTAGCATACTTGGCAAACTGAGGGTTGTCATCTGGTACAGGACGTCCGGTATTCTGATGGTTATAGTAGAGAGGCTCCTGACCTGTGGTCTTAGGCATGGAGGTGGTGAGCTTGCCCGTAGGCACCTTGTCGCCAAAGAGCACGTCGCAGATGGCATCTCCCGTCTCTGAGCCGCCAAACCATACGTTGAGGATGGCTCCTACGTGCTGTTTCTCCCAGGTCAATACGGTAGGACGACCAGCAAAGTTGAGCAGTACTACAGGCTTGCCCAACTTCACGAGTTCGGCTAGGAGTTCGTGCTGCACATCAGGCATCTCCAGATTGGTACGAGTACCGCATTCACCGCTCATGTCGGCAGTTTCGCCCATGGCGCATACGATGACGTCTGCATCCTTGGCTACGCTCAATGCTCCTGCTTCAGCTGTGCGTCATCGCCACGCTGGATGGTCTTTCCAAATTCGCCAGCCTTCTGTAGCTCGGCATCTCTCCATACGTTGCTGCCCTGAGCATAGAGCAGTTGAGCCTTGCCCTTCAGGGCTTGCTGCATCGCCTCCTTGAGGGTGATGTACTTTTCTGGTGCCTGCGCCACGCTCCAGGTGCCGGCTATGTTGTTGCGGGTATCGGCAAGCGGACCTATCAGTGCCACCTTTCCTTCCTTCTTCAGTGGCAGGATATTTGCCTCGTTCTTCAGCAATACGAAGGTCTCGGCAGCCACGTCTCTAGCCGCTTTGCGATTTTCGGCGGTATATATTTCCTTCTTGCTGCGCTTGGTGTCGCAGTAGCGGTAAGGGTCGGTGAAGAGTCCCAGCTTGTATTTGGCTTCCAGTACTCGGCGGCAAGCTTGGTTCACTTCCTCCTCGCTCACCTTGCCCTCCTTTACGCTCTGTGCCAGATAGCGCACGTAGGCGCTGGAGCACATGTCCATATCGGTGCCAGCGTGCAGGGCTTGTTCGCCAGCCTGCTTCAGGTCTAGGGCTGTTCCGTGGCTCAATATCTCTGCTATGCTGGCGTAATCGGTTACCAAGAGTCCCTGAAATCCCCATCGATTTCTCAATACATCGGTCATCATCCATCGGTTGGCGGTGGCTGGCACGTAGTCGATGAGATTGAAAGATGACATCACGCTGCCTACGCCTGCCTTCACCACAGCTTCATATGGAGGCAGATACTGATTGAACATGCGCACGCGACTCATGTCGGTGGTGTTATATTCCTTGCCGCTCTCCACGGCTCCATATAGTGCGAAGTGCTTGAGGCAAGCCATCATCTTGTTGCTCTCGGCGATGAATCCAGTGCCTCTGCCCACATCTTGGAGGCGGTTTCGCCTGGTATCCCTGGGTCATGGCTGCTCCCAGGATGCCACTTAGGTATGGATCCTCGCCATTGCCTTCGGAGATGCGTCCCCAACGGGCATCGAGAGCCACGTCTACCATAGGTGAGAAAGTCCAGTTGATACCATCGGCAGTAGCTTCCTTGGCAGATACGGCGCCCACCAGCTTCATAGCCTCGGTGTCCCAAGAGCAGGAGAGGGCGAGAGGGATAGGGAACATGGTCTCATAACATGAATCACGTCCATACCCACGAGCAATGGTATGCCCAGTCGGCTCTTCTTGATGGCGATGTCTTGCAATGCTTGATCTTGTCGATGCCTTGATGTTGAACACACCACCCATATTGCCTGCTGCTATGTCGCCGCCCACTTGGGTGTTGAGTGCTCCGCCGGTAGTGATGTCGCCAGCCACCATCAGGTTCAGCTGTCCTATCTTCTCCTGCAGGGTCATCTTCGCCATCAGTTCGTCCACGAATTCCTTCATTGGCTTGATTTTCGTAGCCATAGCCGGACTTATCGTCAGCATAGCTACCACGAGTGTTGCTAAGATTGTCTTTTTCTTCATACCTTATTATATATGTTATTGTTTATTCCTAATTCTTTGCAAAGATACTAATATTTTCGATAAGTTGGTGATGTGAAGTGTTAAAATGTGGGGAAAAGTGGAGGGGAGAAAAGACGATGCTTCTGCTAGCTAGATATTTAAGGAAAAATGCATCTCTAGAAAAAGTGGACTCAAAATGAAAGATTTTCTTGATTTCTATCTACGGAAGTTTGGCGAATTCGATATTATTTATTACTTTTGCATCTGATAAACAATTAAGAACATTTGAAAACCAAGATAATATTCTATGATTAAAGCAATGAAAATGATATGCCTCATGTGCATGCTGCTCTTGGCACCTGCACTGCTGGCTAGCGAAAATGCCCTCAGGGCAGGCGAAAACAAGGAGACCGAGGCTCTCTACGATAGTCTGGACAATGCCATTGCCCAGACAGCTCAGTATGTGAAGCAGAGAGAGGTGCGCATAGCCCAGCTGGAGGGCAAGCTGAAGAAGGCTCGCTCCCCTAAGGTTCAGTATGACCTGGCCTATGCGCTCTTCGTAGAATATCGCTCCTACAAGAACGACCTAGCCATGAAGTATATCAACCGATGCATCGACATAGCCCATAAGAGTGGCAATCCACAACAGGAGGGCAATGCCAAGGCTCTGCTCGCCTTTCAGGAATCCACCACGGGCGATTATGCCGAATCTTACAACGTACTCAAGACCATCGACCCTCAGCAGCTGGACTCCGCCGGACTGCGCAATTACTACTGGGCTTATCAGCATCTCTATGGCGAGATGACCTATTATGCCAACGTAGATTTCCTTAAAAAGTATTATCGTGAGAAATATGAGGGCTATATCCAGATGGCAGAAAGCCTGCTACAGCCCACAAGACGAACCGCTATCTGCAACTCCAGGAAACTAGACTGCGTGACAGTGGCAATATGAAGGAAGCTCTGAAAATTAACGATAAGCGATTGGCACTCGCTGTACCAGGGTCTCACGAGTATGCCATCGTTACTTTTTATCGTGCCATTATCTATAAGGTGTACAATCGGACAGAAGATGCCTGTCATTATCTCCTCCTTTCAGCTATCAGCGATGTGAAGTTGGCTGTGATGGACCAAGGTTCGCTCTGGGAGCTAGCCAATCTGCTGGGTGTGGCTGCTAAGGCTAATGAGCAGCAGTTGGCTCGCTCTTACGACTACATCAAGTTTGCCTGGCAGTCTGCCACCATCTTCAATACGCCTATCCGCAGCCGTCAGATTATGCCTGTGCTCACCACCATCGAGGAGAGCTATCAGAAGCAACTTGCCACCACCAATCGCAATCTGAAGATAGCCATCTGTTGGACCGTCTTGCTGGTGCTCTTGGTACTGGGCTTGCTCTTCTATGTGAACAAGCAGCGCCAGCGCATAGCAGCTGCCCACCATAAGCAGAAACTCACCAACCGAGAACTTCAGAATGCCAACGAGAGACTAGAGAAGGCTGTGCTGCAACTCAATGCCGCCAATGAGCAGCTCAATGCTGCCAACGAGAGCTTGAACCAGGTGAACGAGGATCTGAACGAGAGCAATAAGATGAAGGAGGTGTATATAGGCAGATTCCTGCGTCTCTGCGCCGTATACGTGGATAAGATAGAGACCATGCGCAAGCGAGTTATCAAACTGGTGAAGGCACGTGAGCTCACCAAGTTGCTCACCATGATGCAGACCGACCATGAGTATGTGGGCGAGCTATACGACCATTTCGACTCAGCCTTCCTCAAGCTCTTCCCTAACTTTGTGGAGGAATTCAATGCTCTCTTGAAGCCAGAGGAGCGCATCGTGCTAGAGGATGACCGCAAGCTCTCTACCACCATTCGCATCTTCGCTCTCATCCGTCTGGGCATAGAGGATAGCTCCAAGATAGCCGAGTTCTTGCACTATTCAGTGAATACCATCTATAATTATAGAGCCAAGGTAAAGAATGGTGTCCTCTGCGATAGGGAGGAATTTGAGAATAAAGTGAAGATGATAGGAATGAAGTAATTAAGAATTAATAATTAAGAATTCTGTTCGGAATATAAATGAAAATTCCGTGTAATCCGTTCCTCTAAAAAATATTAGGCACAGATTACACGGAGTTTTTTTATTTCAGTTCAAATGCTTTCTTGAGCTTCAGGTTATCTGCGGCATTACCTACGAGCGCCTCAAATTGTCCTGCCTCTGCCTTCCAAGATGCAGTGGCTTCGTCATAGTAGCTCAGGGCATCCTTCTGGATGGTGATGTTCACATCCTGCTCTCGCCAGGCTGCAAGTATACCTTTTGGAATCCCTTCAGCTCCTTGTAAGGACGGTCAATGGATGACTTCACGTCGTGGATGTAGAGCTGTACCACCTCGCACCAGCTCGCTTGCCTACATTCTTCACATTGACGGTGAAGGTGATGCTGCCATCTGCATTCATCTGAGCCTTGTCGCTGCGCAGATTGCTCAGTTGGAACTGGGTGTAGCTCAGTCCATGACCAAAGCTGAAGGAAGGCTTCTGTTGCTGCTTGTCGATCCAGCGATACCCCACGTAGATACCCTCTTTGTATTCCTCGTCGATGATGTTGCCCTCGGTCTTGTCGCCACCTTCCTTGCGCCATGTGCTGGATAGGTATCTAGGGCATGGGCACCCACCTGCTTCAGTGATTCATACCAGGTGAAAGGCATCTTTCCGCTAGGATTGGCATCTCCACTGAGGATGCTTGCCAATGCCTCGCCACTCTCCGAGCCAATAAACCAGCCCTGAACGATGGCAGGAACTTGCGCCTTCCAAGGCATAGCCACGGCATTGCCCGAGATATTGACGTAGATGAAATTCTTGTTAGCTTTTGCCAAAGCCTCAATGAGCTTGTTTTGGGCGTAAGGTAATTCATACTGTTTGCGGTCGTGACCCTCGCAGTCCTGGTAGTCGCTCTTGTTCAGTCCGCCAAACATCACCACATAGTCGGCATCCTTGGCTTTCTTCACTGCCTCGGCTATTAGCTCTGCCTCTGGCGCTCATCCTTCAGGTTCTGTCCGGTGGTCACACCATTGTAGTCGCCTGTTACATCTCCCACATATCCACGGGCATAGTCCACGCTGATGCCCTCCTTGCTGAGTCGAGCCTTTAAGCCATCGAGTGGAGAAATCTCCTTCTGTACCTTGAGCGAAGAACTACCGCCGCCCACGGTCATCATCTTGATGGCATTCTCGCCCACCACGAGCACCTTCTTAGCCTTCTTCACGTCGATAGGCAGTACGTTCTTCTTGTTTTTTAAGAGTACGATGCCTTCCTCGGCTATCAGCTTGGCTGTGGCATAATGCTGGTCGGAGCAGAGGAATCCGTGAGGCTTGTTAGGATTCATCGTGGTACGATAGAAGAGGCGCAATACGCGGCGCACTTTCTCATCCAGCTCCTTGGTAGAATATTTGCCCTCTTGTATACCTTTTATATAAGGTGTGGCGAGATAGTAATTGTCGTAGGCATTGCTGGCTCCCCAAGAGAGTCCGTTGGTCCAGGAACCAAACTCCATGTCAAGCCCATTCTTTACGGATTGGTCGGTATCGTGGGCTCCACCCCAGTCGCTCACCACTACGCCGTCAAACTTCCAATCGCCCTTCAGTATCTTATTGAGTGTCCACTGGTTGTGGCAGTTGTGTTCATCCTTGTAGAGATTGTATGCGCCCATGATGGCCCATGTCTTGCCCTTCTCTACGGCGGCCTTGAAGGCTGGCAGATAAATCTCGTGCAGGGCGCGGTCGCTCACCTTCACATTTACCAAGTGGCGATATTCCTCATCGTTGTTCAGGCAGTAATGCTTGACGCAGGCTGATACGCCCTTGCTCTGTAGTCCCTGTATATAAGGTACCACCATGATGCTGGCAAGATAAGGATCTTCGCCCATGTACTCGAAGTTGCGGCCATTGAGCGGAGTACGATAGATATTCACGCCCGGACCCAGTATCATGTCCTTGCCACGATACAGAGCTTCCTCGCCAAGCGCCTCACCATAGATGCGGCTCATTTGTGGATTCCAAGATGCGGCTAGGCAGGTGAGGGCAGGGAAGGCTACGCAGGAGTCATTGGTCTGTCCTGCCTGTTCCCACTCATCCCAGAGTACGTCGGGACGTACACCGTGAGGTCCATCGTCGGTCCAGAAGTCAGGGAATCCCAAGCGAGGAACTCCAGCTGATGAGAACTTGCTCTGGGCATGGATGATGCGAATCTTCTCCTGCAAGGTCATGCGGGCGATAGCATCATCGATGCGTTGCTCCATGGGCTTGCTCTGATCGAGATAGAGAGGCAATTGCTGCTGTGATTGCTGTGCCATTGTGGTGGTCATTGCTGATGCACAAAGCACACACGTCATAATCAAATGTTTCATACTCTATGTTAGTTGATTGTTAAATTTGTGTTAGGAAATTCTATTTTGACATTTTCTCTTGCAAAAGTAATAAATAATAGGTGATGAAACAACCCTATGTGCGGCGAAAGTGGATGAGTGTAAAAGTGGTACATGATGCAAGTGCTTGAAGAATAGGCTTATAAGTAATTTGAAGAAAGGTTGAAAAGTGGATGAAAATGAATCTTGAAAAAGTGTCAGATTCCCAATTATCCCAAGGAAACCATGGTGTGAAACTCTTTATGGATATCTTTATCCCGTCCACTTTCATGTCCAATATGTAAAGATGTAAAATGCTGATAATCAACAGTAATATTCCTTTTATGGGCAAAAAATATCCACTTATCTCTTGAAAAGTCTTGTAAATATCGAAAAATCATATTATATTTGCAACCGAAAACAAAGCTTAACGCATTTTAAAGATGCACTGCTACACAGGCTTTATACATTATTATATATAATGAGGCGGGCCGAAAGTGAATAAACAACAAAAACTGGAAAGAATAAACAATAGAATATAATAATTTCTAAACTAACAACCGAAGATATGAAAACAAAAAGTATCTTGCTGGCGTCTGCATTATTAATGTCAGTGTCAGCGTTCGCGCAAAAGAACACCTTCAAGGGTGTTGTGTTGGACGATCAGGGAGAACCTGTGATCGGAGCAACTATTCAGGTGAAGGGTCAGAAGGGCGCTGGTGCCATCACTGACCTGGACGGTAACTTTATCATCGATACCGATGCTAAGTCTACCCTCGTCATCACCTATATCGGTTTTAAGGAAACCGAGGTGAAGCCTTCTGCCAACATGCGCATTACCCTGAAACAAGACGACAAGACCCTCGACGAGGTGGTTGTAGTGGGTTATGGTGTTCAGAAGAAGAGCGTCGTAACAGCAGCCATCGCCAAGGTTGGCTCTGAGGATTTGGCAGGCAAAAGCCCTGTGCGTGTAGACAACGCCTGAAGGGTTTGGCAGCCGGTGTCAATGTTACCTCATCATCTGGTCAGCCAGGTGCATCACCAAAGGTGCGCATCCGTGGTACTGGTACCATCAATAATAGCGACCCTCTCTACATCGTGGATGGTATGCCTATTGAGGGTGGTTTGGACTATTTGAATCCAAGCGATATCGAGAGCATCGAGGTGTTGAAGGATGCTGCTTCTGGTGCCATCTATGGTGCCCGTGCTGCCAACGGTGTAGTTCTCGTTACCACCAAGAAGGGTAAGATTGGAAAAGCACAGATCAACTATAACTTCTCATACGCTGGCAGAGCGCATGGAAGAAGCGTGATGTGACAAGCGCCACTGACTACGCCATCCTTCAGAACGAGCGTGCAGTGAATGGTGGTCAGGCTCCTATCTATGCTGATCCATACAAACTGACTGACTCTAATGGCAATCCTATCAATGGATTTGGTACTGATTGGCAGGACTTGGTATTCAACGACAATGCCCCTGTACAGAACCATGAGGTAAGCATCAGTGGTGCTTCTGACAAGATCAACTACTACCTCTCCATGGGCTACTACAAGCAGGAAGGTATCGTAGGTGGTAACTACGGACAGAGCAACTATGAGCGTCTCTCTATGCGTAGCAACAACATTTATAATGTATTGGATGCCAGCAAGGATCGCAACTTCCTCAACAAGCTGGATGTTACTGTCAACATGGCTTATACCCGAGTAAAGAGCACTGGTATTGATGCTAATAGTATCTATGGCTCAGTATTGGGTAGTGCCCTCTATCTTGCTCCAACATTGGCTCCTACGGTAACCAATAGCAATGTGGCGAAGAAGTATTATGATGCCTACGAGGATCCTAACACATACGATGCTAATGGTAAAGTGAACGGTACTCGTGATACTTACGAGCTTCTCCGTGATGCCAATGGCAACTATTATACTATCCCAGGTATGGGTGGTACCTATCAGGAGATGAACAATCCTCTTGCCATGATGGCGCGCCCAGCAGGTAAGAACTGGTCACACAAGTTTGTGCCTAAGTTCTCTATCGACCTCCAGCTCTGGGACAACTTGAAGTATCATTTCACTTATAGTGCAGACCTCAGCTTTTGGGGTACAGATAGCTACACCGCATCCAAGTATTACCTCTCAGGTAATAACTATTCTACCATACCTCAGCTTACAAGAGCTCTGACAAGGGTATCAACTGGCAGGTGGAGAACACATTGACATACGATAAGACTATTGGCAAGCACAGTTTTGCTGTTGTCTTGGGTCAGAGTGCAATGAAGAATAAGAGTGATTATCTGAACGGCAGCCGTTGGAATCTTGTGAATGTAAACAAGCCTTCCATCGACTATGCAACAGGAAACTATACACAGACAATCACAAAGGATGAAGCTGGCAATATCATCTCTGTAGGTGCTCCAACCATTGAGCATGGTGTATCAGGTGGCAATAATGTAGTGCATGCAATATCTTCTCTCTTCGGTCGATTGAGCTATAACTATGATGAGAAGTACATGCTTCAGGCTACTATCCGTCGAGATGGTTCTAGCCGCTTCGGACCAACTCATAAGTATGGTACCTTCCCATCTGCCTCTATCGGATGGAACATTATGAACGAGAAATTCATGGAAAGTACTCGCGATTGGTTGAGCAACTTGAAGTTCCGTGCTAGCTGGGGTAAGAATGGTAATGATAACATCGGTGACTTCCGCTATACCGTATTGACCGCTATGGGCAACAACGTGCTCTTCGGAAAGAACGCAGTCAAATTTAATGGTTCTAAGGCGAATGCCACAGCCAATGAAGACTTGAAGTGGGAGGAGAGCGAGCAGACTGATATCGGTCTCGACTTCGGTTTCTTCGGCAGTGCGCTGACATTCTCAGCTGACTATTATGTAAAGAAGACCAACGGTATGTTGATTACGATGCCTATCCCAAGCTACGTAGGTGAGACCAAGCCAATCGGCAACGTGGGTGATATGAAGAACTCTGGTCTTGAGTTTGAGCTCGGCTATAAGTGGCATGTCTCTGATGCTCGCTTCAATGCCAAGGCTAATGTTACCTATCTGCACAATGAGTTGACCAACCTGGGTAATGATACTGGTTACATCGACCTTGATAGCTTCCAGGGTATTTCTGGTGGTGGCACTCGTGGATCTAACGGTCAGCCTTTCCCATACTTCTATGGTTATAAGACAGCTGGTGTGTTCCAGAATATGTCAGAGGTTCAGGCTTACGTAAATAAGGATGGTAATATGATTATGCCAGATGCCAAACCTGGTGATGTACGCTTTGTTGATGTCAATGGTGATGGTAAAATCGATCCAGACGACCGCACCAACATCGGTAATGGTACACCTTCATGGACCTTCGGTTTCAACTTCAATGCAGAGTGGAAGGGCTTCGACCTCAATCTCTTCTTGCAGGGCGTAACGGGCAATAAGGTATTTGATGCAACCTATCGTACAGATGTGTTCTCTGGCAACTTCCCTACTTGGATGCTCGATCGATGGACTGGCGAGGGTACCTCCAATAAGTATCCTATCCTGAAGAATGGCGATGCTACCAACTGGCAGGTTTCAGACCTCTATCTTTGCGATGGCTCTTACTTGAGATTGAAGAATATCTCTTTGGGTTACACCTTGCCAAAGCAGTTGACCCAGAAACTCTCTATCAGCCGCTTGCGCTTCTACGTGATGGCAGAAAACCTCATCACATGGACCAAGTACTGGGGCTTCGACCCAGAGATTTCATCAGGTGGTACCTCTCTCGGTGTAGACTATGGTGTATATCCACAGGCTCGCACCTTAACCATCGGTTCAATCTTTCATTCTAACATCAATAACCTCTTAAAACATTGACAATTATGAAAACAAAGATATATATAGCTTTTGGTATGTTGGCAGCCAGCATCACATTGGCAACCACATCCTGCAGCGATAGCTTCCTAGAGGTGGAGAACCCATCAGGTGAAAACCTCGAGGAATATTATACCACAGATGCCCACATCAATGAGGCTCTGAATGCGGCTTACGATCTACCATTGGCCAGACTGGGCTTTGGGACAGTATAATGCCCTCAATATTGATGCCGAGATTATGGGTGATGACTTCTGGGTAGGCGGTTCTAACAAAACCGATATGCAGAACTGGCATATGCTTGCCAACTATGAGGCAAATTCCAGCAATACCCTTAGCTCACTTTGGACAGTGGACTATTCAGGCATCAAGCGTTGCAATGACCTCTTGAAGTACTTGGGTTGGGCAGAGGCTAACCTCACCGCTGTTAACAAGGCATCTTACGAAATGCAGGGCAGAGCCTCCGTGTGTATTACTACAATAACTTGTGGCACTACTTCGGAAACATTCCTTTCTATTTGGAAAACCTCTCTTCTCCATATACCGCTCCTCAGTTGAGCGCTGATGAGGTATACAACAACTTGATTACTGAGTTGGAGTCAGTCATCAACTCTAATGTATTGCCTATGCGTTGGGATGATGTCAATTGTGGCAGAATGTCACAGGCGATGTGCTATATGATGTATGCCGAGATGGTGATGTATCAGAAAGATACTTCCCGTTATGCCACGGCATTGCAGTATATGCAGGAAATCATCAACGACAAGAATGAGTATGGTATCATGGACGACTTTGCTTCTATCTGGAAGAACAGTGGCGAATGGTGCAAGGAGAGCATCTGGGAGGTGAACTATGAGATAGGTTTCAGTGAGCGTTCTTGGAGCAATCCACAAGGTATTGGTGGAACAGTACTTCCTACCTTGATTTCTCCAAACTCATGGCCTGGTGGCGAGGGCTGGGACGCAGGTGCTAACGGCTGGGGATTCATGCCTGTTAGAACTGAGACTTATAATATGTTCGCATCTAATGACAAGCGTCGTGATGCAACCGTTTGGGATTGCCGTGGTGTAGAATATACCAAGCGTTATCAAGACACAGGCTTCTGGCTAGGTAAGTATCGTCCATATACAGAGAATAATGCTACTTCTGGTGATAAGGACTTGAACTACAACAATAATCTCCGTGTGTATCGTGTAGCTGAGGCTTACCTCAATGCAGCAGAGTTGTTGCTTGAAACTGGTGGAGATGCAACCAAGGCTAAGGATTACGTGAATGTTATTCGTCGCCGTGCCGGCATTGCAGAACTTGGTGCAGTGACAGTGGACGATGTCATCAACGAGCGCCATTTGGAGTTCGTAGGTGAGGGCAAGCGTTACTTCGACTTGGTTCGTACAGGCAAGGCTGCCAGCGTATTGGTACCAGATGAGCATGGCTATCGTACCAACTCTTGGACAGAATCTAAGAAGTATATCCCAATTGCTCAGGCAGAGCTTGACTCAGACCCAGCATTGGTACAAAACAATTACTAATACATTAAAATGGTAACGATTATGAAAAAGATATTATATCATTCAGCATTTGCATTCCTAGCAGTCTTTCTGCTAGGAGCATGCTCCCCAGAAGATTTTAGCGGTGCCAATGGCGAATTGCCTAACATTGCTGATTATGCTGACAACTTCAATATCAGTGTTGATCAAGACATCAATACAGCTAATTTCAGTTTTAACTCAGCAGAGGGCATCACCCCAGTTTGGGTAATTGATGGTGCTTATTCTTCAGACTATACATTGAGCAAGTATTATCGCAAGAAGGGTACTTATGATGTGGAGTGCTTTGTGAAGAATCGCAATGGTATCAGTAAGGAGTCTGTGAAGAAGCAATTCAATATCGAAAAGACTAAGATGAATGGTTTCGCAGGTTTCGTAGAGGATAGTGAGTTTAATCTCTTCAAGACAATTACCTTCCCTGAAAAACCTTCTGCTGGCTATTATGCTCCAGGATGGAGCCAAATTGCTGACCCGGTTTGTAGCTACAGCAAGGGATGCTATACATTGAAGCTCCCTGAGGCAACTACCGAGCGTTGGCAAGCTCAGGTTCCTTTCAAAAACTTAGGTATCTCTACTAGCGCAGATAAGCATTATGACTTCTCTTGCATCATTACATCTGCCAAGGGACATAATGCCGTTAAAGTGAAACTTTGTGATTCTGGCGCAGGTGGTGATGACATCATTCTCTTTGACTCTAAGGATGTAGATACCGGTCTTGAGGCAGGAGAGCCTAAGTGTATTTTCGGCTCAGACCTCGAAGGTAAGGATATTCAAAACCTGAAGGTGGTATTCGACTTTGGTGGAAATCAGGCTGATGATGAAATCATGATAGAAAGTCTGGTGTTAAAAGATCATGCCAACGATGACGGTACTGTGGTTCCGGTAGAATTGAAGGTGCCATTCGACTATAATACAGCTGGAAACCTTTGGAAGGATGTAGATGAGAATCAGTCATTCGTAAACACCAATTGGTTTGGTGATGCAGGATGGGCACCTATCGAGTGTACTCCTGTTGTCAAGCATGAGGGTAACAAGCATTCTATCGTGATACCTGTAGAAACTCCAGCTGAGCAGTGGCACGCACAATGGGCTTTGACAGAAGTTCCTGTCGCTATCAAGATGGGACAGAAAGTTGATTTCTCTTGTAAAGTAAAAACTTCTGCTCCGTTACCTCTTGCAACCTTTAAACTTTGTGATACAGGCAATGATGATAGCTTCTTGTTTGCTGATATGTATACTGATATACAAGGTGAATATGTTGTCCGTTATGATGATGCCGTGATTAAAGGTAAGAATCCTGGAGATATGGCCAAAATAAAACTTGTAATGGACTTTGCTGGTGCTCCTAAGGATGCAGAAATAACTGTCAGCGATATCGTTTTGATTGTGAAATAGGCTTTGGGTTTTATAGGTTTATATAGAATTATACAGGGACTGCTCCTATGAATAAGTAGGAGTGGCTCCCTTTCTAAATTTTAAATGATATGAAATTCTTGAAAATATTTTCCTTCCTCCTTTCGTTCATGCTGCTTTCTTGCAGCAGTAGTTCGTCTGACGTCAATGGAGAGATAACGATAGCCTGCTCTCCTACGAGCATCGATGTTCCTGCCAAAGGCGGTACTTATAAAATCATGGTAGTGGCTTCTGAAGAAGGCTGGGAGGCGAGAGCATCCTTCCCTGGAGAAGGTCCTACGACAAATGTATACCCTTGGTTTAAAGTGAGTGCCAGTGGTAATAACAAAGCTATGGGTATGGTAACTGTAGATGTGGAAGAGAATAAATCGTCTGTAGCTCTTGACGGAAGTGTCGAGATTTCATTAGAGGATAAGAAGGTATCGGTGCCAGTGCATCAGGCTGGAAAACAGGTTACTCCTATTGAAGGGGGCGAAATGGTGATTCCTGAAGGCTACAAACTTGTTTGGAATGATGAGTTTAATGAAGGCTCTGAATTGAATAGTACCGACTGGCGTCATGAGGTGCAGAAGTCGGCTGGGTGAACAATGAACTTCAGAACTATGCGAACGGCTCTGCTGATGGCAAACGCGTAACAGAAATTGCTGATAACCGGCTTTACATCAACTGTTTCAAGGGCAGCGACGGCAAGATTTATTCGGGGCGCGTATATGCTCACGAAAGTCAGGGATGGCTTTACGGTATCTTCGAAGCTCGCATCAAATTGCCTAAGGGTAAGGGCACATGGCCTGCTTTCTGGATGATGCCTTGTAACAATGATTTCGGAGCAAATCCTTGGCCTAAATGTGGTGAGATTGATATTATGGAAGAGGTTGGCGTTAATCCTAACTATACTTCTTCGTCGCTCCATACAGAGAAGTTTAATCACGTGATGAAAACTCAGATTACCAAGGAGCGTCTGACTGCGGGTGCTGAAGACGGTTTCCACGTTTATCGCCTGGAGTGGACTCCTGATTATATCAAGACCTATGTGGATGGTAAGGAACTGCTCAATTTCAACAATGATGGTAAAAATGATGTGGGTTCATGGCCTTTCAATAAACCATTCTATGTTATCCTCAACCTGGCTTGGGGCGGTGATTGGGGCGGCATGAAGGGTGTTGACGAAAGCGCCCTCCCTGTTCAGATGGAAGTGGATTACGTGAGAGTATTCCAGAAAAAATAAGGCTTGATTTTTTTAACTAGATAAATAATAAGGTCTTAGGAGAAGTCGTATCTGCACTTACTCCTAAGACCTTTTTCTTTTTATTCTGCTTTCAGTCCCATCGACAGGATATATCCCGTCTGAGGAACACAGTTCTTCTGTTTCGCATTCTCAACAAATTCCATCAGCAGTTTCTTGCCCTTTTCTTGGTCTGGGCGAGCCTTGCGGATGGCATCAAAGCTGCTGCGGTCTGCCTCGGCAAACTTCACGATGGTGCTATCCCAGTCGGCTGGTTTCTTGATGCCCATCATGCAGCTTCCATCTATCTTCTTGTAAGGCCAGAAGGTATAGCCGATGTTGGCTTTCTTCATAGTGGCGCAGAAGTCGGCTTGCCACTGGTCGGTATTGTGACCTATCTCGCCCATGTACATCGGCAACTTGGTCTTGTCGCGGAAGTCGATGATGCTCTGTATGGCTGCCTTGGTAGGCTCTCCTCCATAGCGATGGCAGGTGTACATAATCTTATTGTCAAACTTCCAGTCGCTGAAAGGCTCGAAGTTGCCGTTCCATTGTGCACCGCCCAGCAAGATGATGTGGTTCAGGTCTACCTCTCTGATAGCCTTGGTTGCTCGCTTATAGAGGGGCTCCAACTTGGCATTGAGGGCTGCTCGCAAGGAGTCGCTAAACATGGTGGCGATAGGCTCGTTCATCAGTTCATAGCCCAAGATGATGGGCTCGTCCTTGTATCGGCTGGCTATCTTTTGCCATATCTGGCAGAATAGCTGCTGACTGGCCTCGCTCTCGAAGAGCCATGGGTATCCATGACCATTGTCGATGTTGTCGCCAGTTTGACCGCCAGGGCAGTCGTGCATGTCGAGAATGAGGTGCAGGTCATACTTGCGGCACCAATCTATCACCTTGTCCATCTGCTTGAATCCTTCAGTCTCATCATTCTTGCCCATGTAATCCTCACGGGTAAAGAGCTTGTAATTGAATGGCAATCGGATGGTGTTGGCTCCCGTCTGCTTGATGTAAGCGATGTCGCTTCGGTGATGTAATTGTCCTTGAATGCCTGCCAAAACTCACGGGCAAAGTCAGGACCTGCCAACTCGCAGACCATGTCGTTGATCATCCACTCGCAGTTGGTCTTCTTGAAGTTAAACATGTAGCCTCGGGGTTAAGCCAGTTGCCCAGATTGGTGCCCACGATGTATAGCTTCTTGCCGTTGGCATCCATCAGGTTCTCGCCCTTGATGGTTACGAAGTTGCTGGCATTTGCCGTCCCGATGGTCAGCATGAATAGTGCCATGAGATAGTTTCTTCTTTTCATGTTGTTGTTATTCGTTTAGAAGTTGATAATGTTATTGTTTTGATTTCTTGTCACAAAGGTATATAATATTCTTCGTTTGGCAGTACCTGTGTAATATAATAGTGGACGATGTGGCGGAAGTGTATGGCTAAGTGTCAGATAACGAGTTGCTTAAAAGATTTGTATAGAACATAAAAAGTGGGCGTATTGGATAGCTTTTTTGCCTTGTTTGTCTTTGAAACGACATTCATCTTATTCCACTTTCTAAAATCAGTGTTTGATATAAATGGTATTGATAACTAGCTTGTTAGACTATGTATGTAGCTCTTTTCGTCCACATTTTCGCCCCAAGCTATTGTAACTTATGAAAAATATGCGTAATTTTGCAGCAGATTTAAGTTTATTGGTTTTTTATAAGATTTATAGGTTTATTGGTTTTTAGGTTTATTAGTATTTTAGTATTAGGTTTAATATAGGTTAGTTTTTGGTTAAGATTAAGAAGGAGTGAGCTCTCTGTGAAGAAGGCTCACTCCTTTTGTTTTTTATCTGTACTCTACCTTGAGTGGAGATTTGAGGGCTTCCATGTATTCTTTGATTCGAAGTTGCCATTCGGCATAGCTCTTTACATCATATTTGCTCCAGGCTGCACCAAAGTAATAGCTGTACTTCTCCCTGTTTAATAAAAAATCTCGCAGATTTCGTTTGGAAACTGCGAGAAATGCCTTTTATTCTTCTATAACGGAAATCTCCATGCTGATGTCCTCCTTAGGCCTATCACCGCGCATGGTTTCGCAGTTCTGAATTTTCTCTACTACGTCAAGGCCTTCTTCCACCTCTCCAAATACGGTGTATTGATTATCGAGGAATGGAGTGCCGCCCACCTCGGTGTAAGCCTTTACCTGCTCATCGGTAAACTTAGGGTAGCCCTGCTCCTTGCACAGCTTCTTGGTTTCATCCACCAGCTGGTCCTGGAGCTTCATCAATCCCTCACGATCACGATTGCGGCGGAAGTTCATGATTTCGTCATGGTGCTCCTTGGCTAGCTGATTGAAGACGGTCTGTTCCATTTGCATCCCCATCTGCTTCTCCATCTGCTTCAGCTCGTTCTGCTTGTAGGTCTTGCCCCAAACGATATAGAACTGGCTGCCGCTGCTCTCACGATTTGGATTCACCTCATCGCCTAAGCGAGCAGCGCTCAAGGCTCCACGCTTGTGGAAAAGTTGTGGATAAACGAACTCTGCGGGGATGGTATAGTCTGGACGCCTGTGCCCAGCATCTTACCCTTAGGTGCACCCTTGCTGTCTGGGTCGCCTCCCTGAATCATAAAGTCCTTGATGACACGATGGAAGAGTGTGCCATCAAAATATCCCTCCTTTGCCAGCTTGATGAAGTTGTCACGATGTTGAGGAGTCTCATCGTAGAGGCGCACCTTGATGTCGCCCTCTGTAGTCTTAATAATAACCTTTGCCATATCTTATTTATAATATTCGTTCCATTCTTTCATAGCCTCCTTCCAGTCGGTCTGTTCACCGCTCTGGATAGCTTCCTTCTCACGCTCGGCAGCATCACGAGCCTTGTCACGGGCACGTTTAGCCTTCATTGCCTCGATGGTGGCATCATCCAATATCTGGATGGCACCACGCTTGATGGCTTCCTGCAATTCCTCCTCACCGAAAGCCTTGCCCGGCTCATTGAAGTCGGAAATGTTGAACTCGTAATTCACACGAAGGTCGTGGCGGACCATTTTCTGCTGCAATCTATTGCTGCATTCTTCAATCGGAGCAGTTTGCCTATCTCCTTAATTTCTCCTGCTGAATATTTGTTTCTTCCCATTCAGTAATTGTTTCTTTTCTGTTTTGTTTAATTTAATGTCTTGTTATACCTTATATATAATAATGTATATGTCAATTTCGTCTGCAAAATTACAGATAATCCTTGATAATACCAAGATTTATGACAAGAAATTCATATTTCTGCCAAATTGTCATATTCCCTCCCTTGGCACACGCTTTGTTATATGGGTTAGCGAAAATAACATTATTAACAACGATAAAAATAAAAAAAGATATAATTATGGGAAAAGTAATTGGAATTGACTTAGGTACAACAAACAGTTGTGTTGCCGTTTTCGAAGGTAGCGAACCAGTTGTAATCGCGAATAGCAAGGTAAGCGTACTACTCCATCAGTAGTAGGTTTCGTAAAGGATGGTGATCGTAAGGTAGGTGATCCTGCTAAGCGTCAGGCCATCACAAACCCAAAGAACACTGTATATTCTATCAAGCGTTTCATGGGTGAGACATACGCTCAGAGCCAGAAGGAAGCTGAGGCAATGCCTTACACAGTGGTAAACGAGGGTGGTTATCCACGTGTTGAGATTGAGGGCCGTAAGTATACTCCTCAGGAGATTTCTGCAATGGTTCTCCAGAAGATGAAGAAGACTGCTGAGGATTACCTCGGTCAGGAGGTTACAGATGCTGTCATCACAGTACCTGCTTACTTCTCAGACTCACAGCGTCAGGCTACTAAGGAGGCTGGTCAGATTGCTGGTCTTAACGTACAGCGTATTGTAAATGAGCCTACAGCCGCAGCTTTGGCTTACGGTGTTGACAAGGCTAACAAGGATATGAAGATTGCCGTATTCGACCTTGGTGGTGGTACATTCGATATCTCTATCTTGGAGTTCGGTGGCGGCGTATTCGAGGTTCTTTCTACCAATGGTGATACTCACCTCGGTGGTGATGACTTCGACCAGGTAATCATCAACTGGTTGGCTGATGGTTTCAAGAACGAGGAAGGTGTTGACCTCCGCAAGGACCCTATGGCTATGCAGCGCTTGAAGGAGGCTGCAGAGAAGGCTAAGATTGAGTTGTCAAGCTCTACTTCTACAGAGATCAACTTGCCATACATCACAGCCGTTGACGGTATGCCAAAGCACTTGGTTAAGACTTTGACCCGTGCTCAGTTCGAGCAGTTGGCTCACAACTTGATCCAGGCTTGCTTGGTACCTTGCCAGAACGCTATCCGTGATGCTAAGCTCTCTACATCAGATATCGACGAGGTTATCTTGGTTGGTGGTTCAAGCCGTATCCCAGCCGTTCAGACTCTTGTTAAGAACTACTTCGGCAAGGAGCCTTCTAAGGGTGTTAACCCTGATGAGGTAGTAGCAGTAGGTGCAGCTATCCAGGGTGCCATCTTGAACAAGGAGGAAGGTGTAGGCGACATCGTATTGCTCGACGTTACTCCATTGACTCTCGGTATCGAGACTATGGGTGGTGTAATGACAAAGCTTATCGATGCTAACACTACTATCCCTTGCAAGAAGAGCGAGGTATTCTCTACAGCTGCTGATAACCAGACAGAGGTTACCATCCACGTATTGCAGGGTGAGCGCCCAATGGCAGCTCAGAACAAGAGCATCGGTCAGTTCAACCTGACAGGTATCGCTCCAGCTCGTCGTGGTGTTCCTCAGATTGAGGTTACCTTTGATATCGATGCCAACGGTATCTTGAACGTATCTGCCAAGGATAAGGCTACAGGTAAGGAGCAGAGCATCCGCATCGAGGCTTCATCTGGCTTGAGCGAGGACGAGATCAACCGCATGAAGGCTGAGGCAGAGCAGAATGCTGCTGCTGATAAGGCTGAGCGTGAGAAGATCGACAAGATGAACCAGGCAGACTCTATGATCTTCACCACCGAGAACTTCTTGAAGGACAACGGTGATAAGATTCCAGCAGACAAGAAGCCAGGTATCGAGCAGGCTCTCCAGCAGTTGAAGGATGCTCACAAGGCAGGTGATGTAGCTGCTATCGACAGTGCCATCAACAACCTTAATACAGTAATGCAGGCAGCTAGCCAGCAGATGTATCAGGGTGGTCAGCAGGCAGGTCCTCAGGGCGCACAGGTGCTCAGGGCGGTCAGCAGGCACAGGGCGGTGATAACGCTCAGGATGTTCAGGACGCAGACTTCGAGGAGGTGAAGTAATCTCCTCTCTGCTTAGACCAAGAGAAAATGCTTGCAGAGCATCGGCTCTGTGAGGTATAAATAATAAAAGGTGTACAACAGGAAACGAAGAGTTTTGAGTTGTACACCTTTTTTATATATATACTATATGATGATAATAGGTGCAGTCTTTCTTTTTACTTCTGCTCCTTGTTAGCCAATGCCTCACGCACTTTAGCCTCCAATTCATCGAGCAACTCTGGGTTGTCCTTGAGCATAGCCTTGCAGGCATCTGCGCCCTGACCCAACTTAGAGCCCATATAGCTATACCAGCTACCGCTCTTCTCGATGATATTGTTAGCTACTGCCAAGCCGAATACCTCACCGGCACGCTGATGCCCTCGCCAAACATGATGTCGAATTCTGCCTTGCGGAATGGAGGAGCCACCTTGTTCTTCACTACCTTGACACGAACCAAGTTGCCGATTACCTCGTCGCCGTCCTTGATGGCTGTAGCCTTGCGGATGTCGAGACGTACGGAAGCATAGAACTTCAGGCGTTACCGCCAGTAGTGGTCTCTGGGTTGCCAAACATCACGCCTATCTTCTCACGCAACTGGTTGATGAAGATACAAGTAGTGTTGGTCTTGCTGATAGTAGAGGTGAGCTTGCGCAGTGCCTGGCTCATCAATCGTGCCTGAAGACCTACCACGTTGTCACCCATATCACCCTCAATCTCCTTCTTAGGAGTCAAGGCTGCCACAGAGTCGATCACCACGATGTCTACGGCTGCTGAGCTGATAAGCTGGTCGGCAATCTGGAGAGCCTGCTCACCATTGTCTGGCTGAGAGATCCAGAGATTGTCTACGTCTACACCTAGCTTGGCTGCATAGAAACGGTCGAAGGCATGCTCTGCATCGATGAATGCTGCGATACCACCAGCCTTCTGAGCCTCTGCGATGCATGGATAGCCAATGTTGTCTTACCGGAAGATTCCGGACCGTAAATTTCTATGATACGTCCCTTAGGATAACCGCCAACGCCGAGGGCATTGTCCAGAGCGATGCTACCAGTAGGGATAACCTCGATGTTTTCTACATGCTCGTCGCCGAGTTTCATGATGGAGCCCTTGCCGAAGTCTTTCTCTATCTTCGCCATGGCTGCCTGAAGGGCTTTCAACTTGCCTTCGTTAGGATTCAATGAACCCTCCTGTATTTCTTTTGCCATAAGTTTCTTTTTTTTAAAAAATTAATCAATTTCAAGGTCACCATCAAACACCTCATGCCAAGGCAATCCCTGCTTGTTGAGCTGCTCCATGAATGGATCTGGGTCGAATTCCTCTACGTTCCATACACCTGGCTTCTTCCAGATGCCCTTGAGGAACATCATCGCACCAATCATGCTGGTACACCGGTGGTATAGCTTACGCCCTGCATACCGGTTTCGTTGTAAGCCTCCTGGTGCTTGCAGTTGTTATAAACGTAGTAGGTGCGTTCCTTGCCATCCTTCTTACCACGGATGCGGCAACCGATGGATGTCTCGCCGTCGTAGTTCTCGCCGAGGTCTTGTGGATTAGGCAACACGGCCTTCAAGAACTGCAATGGCACAAATTCTCCTAGCCTTGGCTTGTCCTTGCTGCGCATCTCGCAATGGAGCCTCATATTCGATTTCGTCGATGCGGCTCATGCCGAGGTTCTGAATGCAGTCGAGGTAGGTGAGATACTGCTGACCGAAGGTCATCCAGAAGCGTGCCTCCTTGATGGTAGGGTAGTTCTTCACCAGGCTCTCCAACTCCTCGTGGTGCATCAGATAGCTCTCGCGAGGGCCGATGTTAGGGTAGGTGAGAGGCTTGTGGATAGACAATGGGTCGGTCTCAATCCATTCGCCATTCTTGTACCAGAGTCCCTTCTGGGTAATCTCACGGATGTTGATCTCAGGGTTGAAGTTAGTGGCGAAAGCCTTGTGGTGGTTGCCTGCGTTGCAGTCCACGATGTCCAACACCTCAATCTCATCAAAGTGGTGCTTGGCAGCATAGGCGGTGAAGATGCCAGATACACCTGGGTCGAAACCGCAACCGAGAATGGCGCAAAGGCCAGCCTTCTCAAACTTGTCCTTGTATGCCCACTGCCATGAGTACTCGAAGTGAGCCTCGTCCTTAGGCTCATAGTTAGCGGTATCCATGTAGTTGCAACCGCATGCCAGACAGGCATCCATGATGGTGAGATCCTGGTAAGGCAAAGCGAGTTGATGACCAGCTCTGGCTTGTAGCTATTGAAGAGAGCCTTCAACTGCTCCACGTCATCGGCATCAACTTCTGCCGTCTGGATGTCCATCTTATAACCCTTGTCATGGATAGACTTCACCAACTTGTCGCACTTCTCCTTGCGACGGCTGGCAATCATGAACTCAGTGAACACGTCCTGGTTCTGGACGATCTTGAAGCAGCCACGGTAGCCACGCCACCAGCGCCAATCATAAGTACTCTACTCATTTATAATCTTGTTTTTTTATGTTTGTTATTTTTATGTTTTATTTTATTTCATTTGCCGAAATCCCCAGGGCATTCATGAGCGAATAACCGAGAATCTCCTGTCTGAAGTTGCCGCCTGGCATGGGCTGCATGGCAAAGAGGGTGATGCGCTTGTCGTCGTCATCTACCTTGCGGAGTATCTCGCGGAGTCGGTCGTAAGCATCTCCATCCTCAGAATTTGGGATTACCATCACTCGCTTCACCTCCTTGGCGTTGCATACGGTGCGTGCCACATCTACGAGGAAGTCATCCTTGCCTACCATCTTCTCCTCTGTAGGATAAGAAGAGATGATGAATTCTCCAAGCTTGTCATCCTTGAAAGCCTGAGCGTTCAGATCCTTCTCATAGTTGGCAGGGCGGAAGTTCTTCATCGCCATCGACTGCTTGTCGTGGATAAGCACAACCTGAGTCTCGTGCTCGCCCTCTCTCAGACCTCCGTCAAGGGCAATGCAGACTGCCCATTGTGCCATATCGGCTGGTTGGATGCGACGGTTAATCATTCGTTCGAAGTTGACTATCAGGTCGAAAGCCACTTTGTCGATATAATCGGCATCAGCGATGATCACATTCTCGCTCCATTTTATATTGTTTGTATCTAATGTATTCATTGGTGCAAAAATTAAGCAAACGAGCATGATGAAAGCTTGCTTTCAAATTGTCGAATGCAGATTATTTCTGCAAATTTACGAATAAATTTCGTAATTAAGGCATTTTGGAAATATAAAATAATAAAAAAGATAGTATTTTCATCATTTCTTCATTTGATGGAATACTATCTTCAGTATTTTATGTGATAATCCGGGCTCTTCTTCTTTCTGTTCTCCGAAGTCTTTTATGCGATAATCTTCGCCAGATAATGTCCGGCGAGAACGGCGATAAGTCCCAGTGCCAGGCTTCCGAAGAGATAGAGCATCATATAGACATAATTCTCCTCCTTCATCAATCCCGCCCCTTCGTTCATGAAGGTAGAGAAGGTGGTGAATCCTCCGCAGAATCCCGTGGTGAGCAGCAGTTTGGCAGATGGCGACATCCATCCCCCTTCCCGCCAGTTCAATCCCGAGAGGAACCCGATGATGAGGCATCCCGCCACATTCACCGCCATCGTTCCGAAAGGAAAGGCAATCACCGTGCAGGATTGCACCAACTTTGAAATCCAATATCTCATGCCGCCTCCGAAGAAGCTGCCAATGCTTACTATCAATATTTCTTTCATCTCCTTATATAATTATAGTAACTTGATATAATTTAATAACTTGTATGATATAATAATTGAGTGCAAAAGTACGAGTTTTATTTCTACTGGCAAAAATATTTTTGAAAAAAGATAATCCTCAGCTTAATTTTTCCCTCTATTCTTTCTTTTAAGGAATAAAGAAGCAATAATGAAGCAATCGAGAAGCGGGGGAAGAAGCGGGGAAAGTTCCCTCTTCTTGATGAATCAGAATACGAAATAGAAATATGTTGAACAATTAAAATTAATAGGAGAAACAAGTTATGAAACGAGTATTCAATCTTTTGGTAGTAGATGAGAGTGGCAGCATGAGTATTATCGAGCGCCAGGCACTGGTGGGTATCAACGAGACCCTGACCACGATTCAGAAAATGCAGAAGACGCATAAGGACATGGAGCAGCGGGTTACGCTCATCACCTTCGACAGCACCCACAAGAATCTGTTCTATGATAATGTGTCTGCTCATCATATTAAGCCTTTGAAGTCAAGGGATTATAACCCATGTGGCGGTACCCCTCTTTACGATGCCATAGGATGGGCATCGCCAAGATCAACGCCCTGACCACCGAGGATGACAGCGTGTTAGTGACTATCATCACAGATGGTGAGGAGAACTGCAGCGAGGAGTATGATTTGAAGATGATCAAGAACCTCATTGAGAAGTTGAGGAAGCAGAACTGGACCTTTACCTTCATCGGTACCGACGATCTTGATGTGGAGAACATTGCTCAAGGTCTGGGCATCGACAATCATCTGCAGTTCTCTGAAGATGAGGCTGGCACCAAGGCGATGTTTGCAAGAGAAAACAGAGCCAGAGAGCGCTACAACAAGTGCCGTGCGATGGATTGCAAGATGGAAGCGGGCAGTTACTTTGAGGAGAACTAAAGGATGGACCATTAAATGTCCTGGTTTTATAAATGATGGCAATAATTACTGTGCGAATTGCGCCAAACAAAATGTTAAGTGTCATGCAGTTTATCACTAGGCAATACATTTGTTATATGTGTATAGTTACGAATTAATATTATTTTTATGTATAAGGATGTTTATATTGGTCTTGCACATGACAAGGCATTTGATTTTGACAAAGAAGGCAATTGGAATGGCTATATGCCTACTTTGCTTTATGGAAAGAACGTTCCGTATGAATATTTGGAGGGAGGCAATGTAATCTACTGGGACTTGGTGGACAATCCGTTGTGTAAGCAACTTGATTGGGGCAGTTGGGGTTTGAAACGAACAGCCAAAGATATGGTTCTTTTCCTTGAACAGTATAAGGATAATAAATATGCCAAATACCTAATCGGGAATATAAAGGTGGATTTCATAGATAATGGATTAGAAGATGTTGAACTGGTGCTTGAAGCAGTGGAAACATAGCTTTTTTGTTTTCTGGCGATAGATAATGAAGAATAGGAATTTTGGACGCACCAGTAAATTCCCGTGTCTATCATGTGGGATTATGGAGAAAATTTTGTATCTTTGCACCTAGAGTTGAGAAGACTGGATAGAAGACTCAGACGGCGGTGGATAGAAAGCTACTTTCAAAAACACCCTTCATGTCATAAATGTCAAGTTCTTCCAGTTTAGAATAACATCTATGCTTGACACAGGATTATGCTGGTGCTCCATAATAATTATTTTTTAATATTCCAAGTTATACAATTCAAGGCTCCGCCTTGTTTAATGATCTCTTCACTATCCAACTGGTAGATATTACATGATGGATAGTATGTTTTTATTTGCTCCATAGCTTGCTCATCCTCTTCTGTGTTGATCGCTGGCAGAACGATGTTGTTGCCAACTTGCAGGAAGTTGATGTATGCCCAATTTCGCTTATCTGCTCGCTGAACATGATAATGTAGCTTCTCTATCCGAAAACGGGTGGCAAGCCGTCGCTCGAATTCTTCTGCAAGTTCCTGGTCGTAATCAGCATAGTTGGTCATTAGAAGATGTGACTCGTCTATTGGTTTCACTATTCCATCAGCATGCCCATATTTCTCATATTTATCCCATGGAAGCATGATGAGCTCACAATGAAATAGATGCTCCAACTCATTCAATACTTCTGCTTGCGGATATTGAGCGTTTCATGAAAACTTTCTCTGTCATGATAATGCAATCATGGGCTTTAACCACATTCCCGCCATCTATTATCAAATCGGTGGCTTGGATATTGGGTAGCTTCAAAGCTTTGCACACGCTCTTTGAATCCGTAATATATTGCTTGTCTGATTCTTTCTTTGTGAGATAATCGGGATAATACCGATATTGCAGGAAATCCTCTTCGGCTAGTTGAATCGGCATGTAGTCACGACACCAGATATCGGCTGTGTTTGATAACAGAGCCATATTGATGTGGACATTCTTCAGTAACTCTGAAAAACGGCTGAAGAATGCAGGATGAACTTTTTGAAGCCATTCTGAAACGAATACCTGATTCGTATCTTTATCTACTATCATATCTGTATTTTTTTAAATTGCCATGGTCGAGGGTCTTGGATATGCTTCTTGTCTTTTGTCAGGGTGAACCCTTTGTCGAGAAGTTCCTGATGCTCTTTTGCTTGCATCTTCTGGCCGTTTTCATCATATTTCGCCACGTTCTTGCGTACATCAGCTTCTACCTCTGCCTTTTCTTCTCCATCAACCCATTTGATGGAGAAGCCATCGAAGATGGAGGCTTGCGAATAAAGCATATTATATAATAAGGTGGAACGACTGTCGGGTGGATTTCCATCTACCGAAAACTCACGTATCAGCAGGGATGCCCTGATGGCATCTTCGGGATGGGTGCCCTTCTCGAACGTGATGTCGATTACTGAAACATGGTTGTGCAGGATGCCCAACTTGAAGATGCTCTTGGGAGAACCATTTTTGGGGTTGCGATGATATACGATGGGGTCTTTGATGCCACCCTCGGCCTCTTCGTGATAGTAGAACTCCACACACGTGGGTTGTACTGTTACCTGTTGGATTCCAGTACTTACCAGGAAGTGACCGGCTAAAGCTATCTGAGCGATTCCCTTGAATTCAGAAGGGATGAATGGGGTACCCTGATTTCCGAATGGGTGGTCTTCGTTCATAATTTTTCTCCGTGTATCCTCACTCAATGAAAATGATTCTAAAGTTTCTTTCAAGTTCTGCATAATTTTTGCTTTTTTCAAAACCTATTTTCCTCTCTTTCTTCTCTTTCTTCAGAAAATTACTCTACTAAAGTTTCCCACCCTTGTTTATAGGGCATTTTAGAGTCCTTAATGTTCCATCAATCCCTATAAACAGGGCATTTTAATGGTTACCTAAAAAGTGGCTCTCTTTATCATGTCAACGGCAACCTTCAGTTATTTTATAATTTCTACTTTATTTATTAACTTACGAGTTCCTCCTGTTCTAAGTTCTGGAATATTGATACGTATATCGCAATCTATTACGCAAATATGTCCGTCTGGAGTACGAAGAACATTCTCATCATGCATGTCGCTAAGATAAATATCCTTATTTGCAAAGGTCCAATTTTTAGGATTGATAGATTTAAACCCCATTTGTTCTACGAAAGTTGCAATCTCTGAATCTGCCATCATCTTGCCGTGAATAAAAGGTTGTTCTACTATCACCATAAAATCATTGTTGGTATTTCTGCCAAATCCCAATACATTCATTTCCGTTTCTTCAAAATAAGCATTGTGTAAAGAGATTCTATCTAAGGCAAAAATAGGCTGGATGAAATAATCTAACCCGATAGCCTTTAATACTTTATTGCCATTGTCATACACCACAGCTTCTCCGCCTTGAGCGATTTTTTCGCCTAAGGTTTGTTCATAGGTTTCATCCGTGTTGCTTATCCAAAATCCAGCAGCTTTCGCCCAATCTTCTATTCTCTTCTCTTGGATCTTTCCCAGTTGCTGCTCTCTTTTGAAACTGCCTTCTGGCGCAGAGAGTTGATCTGTGCCAACTTCTGCTCCCGCGAGTAAGGATGCAATAACATGGATTCTACCTCCTTCACAGCACCCATACTGTTCTGACGGTGAAAATCGTTTATATAAGATCTTTCCAGTACTGAATTGTTCTGCATAATCATCTAATTTTGCTAGACCTTCAGATGTAAATCCTTCATTGATTATGTCGCTGATGGACATCCAAAATCATGATTCGTCATATCTGCTTGTTTTAATTGCCACAAAATTACGGTTTTTCTTCGATAACACCAAATTTTTGTGGCATTATTTTGCATGTTACATTTTTTTGTGTGACATGTGAATCCTCTGCCTATTCCTGCGAAGCCTTGGAGTTTGAAAGGAATATCCGTGAAAAGTTGATGGTGATTATTTTCCCTTAAGGCTAAATATTTTTAGGCTTAAGAACGTTTGTGATCCTTTCTGTAGAATTGCTGAAATTGTCGGAGCAGATATTGAACGATGCTGTCTTGTCTTTCTTTTTCCACTCTTCTTTGATTAATTCTGCCAAATATCCATCGCTTCTGCAATGCATGTCTGCAATGCCTTCATTCATCATCTGATAAATAGAAGAAGTATAAAAGAAATCTAGGGCATCTTCCAATGTAACGCCTGTTTGCTCTGCAAAGATAGGTACTATGCGAGCATATTTCATTTGGAGTATTGTCTTGTTTGCTTCCATGAAAGTCCCTCCTTATATTATTTCATCTGACTTATTTCAATGCTCCTCGTTTCTTTAACAAGTTAATCAAATCGTCCATGATGTACTCCTTTCCGAAAGTATGGAGCACATCATAGCAGGGTATCATATAGCCATTTAAGATATCTGTTGACCGTAACATCTTATATACCTTACTGGCACTCATGTTCAATCGGTCGGCTAAGTTGCCAACGCAATAGGTTACGAAATCCAATTGATATTCTTGCATAATCTTACTTTTTTAATATGTATGGGGCAAAGTTAAGACTTTTCTTCGATAACACCAAATTATTTGGGCTTTATTTCGCATTTCCCTGCAAATTGTTTCAATACATCTTGCATCTCATCCGGCAGATATTCCATAGCTCTGTTCTTAATCTCTTGCGGAATACCGAATCGGGCTTCGGCGATGGAGCCAACGATGGCTCCGATGGTATCGCTATCGCCGCCATGAGATATGGCTAGGCGGATGGCATCTTCGAAGGATGAGGCTTTTGAAAGAATATGGAAAGATAATGGTACGGCATCCATGCAGGTTTCATCGAACTTGCCTTTCGGATAATCTCGTGTATCGAAATCCTCGTAATAGCTGCGGGCGATATCCTTGAAGGCTTTCATTGCTTCATTATCTGGCAGATGGCTTTCCTTGCTCTTGCGGAAATGCCAGATGGCATGAGCCACGGCTTTGGCTCCCTTGATTCCTTCGGGATGGTTATGAGTAGGAAGTGCCGTTTTCTCTGCCTCTTCCAAAACCTGCGACAGGTCATCGAATAGCCAAGCCACTGGCGATACTCGCATCGCCGAACCATTGCCAAAACTATTATATGGCTGCGGATCAAGAGAACGAATCCACCCCGCGAATCTTCCGCCATACGCTCCTTTTGGAGAAGGATAGCGGCGGCACCAATCCAGCAGGCTTTCCTGATAGCTTCGTCCGTTCAATATCGCATCGGCTATCGCTACCGTACAGATGGTATCATCGGTGAAGTCGCATCCTTCGCCGAACATCTCGAAATCATAATCAAACGTATTGTTGAACTCATATTTTGAGCCAGCAATATCTCCTACAATTGCTCCTAACATAATTTTTTCTTTTTAAATTGCCATGGCCGTGGGTCTTGGATATGCTTCTTGTCTTTTGTCAGGGTGAACCCTTTGTCGAGAAGTTCCTGATGCTCTTTTGCTTGCATCTTCTGGCCGTTTTCATCATATTTCGCCACGTTCTTGCGTACATCAGCTT
>ENA-OQEB01000111-OQEB01000111.1-human-gut-metagenome-genome-assembly--contig:-NODE-111-length-32150-cov-2.295257_pt1 | contig 32150 bp, 45 predicted proteins | sample MGYA00242787_ERZ504619 | MGnify/ENA primary metagenome ERZ504619 (study PRJEB26092, sample SAMD00036317) | human gut metagenome | host: Homo sapiens | study: EMG produced TPA metagenomics assembly of... | reverse complement strand
CGATCCGTACGAAGGTACAAAAAGTGCCCAGAAGATATACGGAGCTTCTTCGATTGTTTATACGACTTTGGCCGATAAAAAATTGCGTCAGATCGAAAGCTGGGTATTTCCCATTATCCGATCTGTATCGCCAAGACTCAATATTCATTCTCTTCCGATCCGAAAGCTTATGGGGTCGCCAAAGATTTCGAACTAAAAGTACGAGATGTAATCATCAATAACGGAGCCGAGATGATCGTTGTCGTCATGGGCGAGATCATGCGTATGCCGGGACTCCCGAAAGAGCCGCAAGCCCGAAAGATCGATATCGTGGATGGCATGATTGAGGGATTGAGTTAATAGACAGTAAAACGATTCAAATAAAAAAGGTGCGCCTCACACATTCAGTAAGGCGCACCTTACTTTTGCTTATTTATGAATAAACTTTATAGAACCTCTAGCTGTATTTAGCAAATAGATTCCTGCTGGCAAGCGAGAGATGTCAATACGATTCGACTTACTCTCTGCCATTTTCCCTCCAGTTATCGCATAAATAGAAATCCCGCTTTCCGTTCCTTGTACTTCCAACACATCTCCATAAATATGAAGTTTCAGTTCGTTCTCCTCTACTACAGGAGCGATAGAGGTTGTTCCATTGAAATAGTCATGTGTCTTTCCTGAATATTCCCAGCTTGTCTCAGCGGGGAAATACATTTTCTGATAATTTTTCGAAATCATCGGGTTTCCCGCGTCCACGATCTCCGTCTTGCTTTCTGACATAAGCATCCAACTACCACCGAAATCAATGGAAGACGAGGTTTTCGTGACATTCTTATCGTAAGACCACTCCATTTTCATCTTGAACGTCTCTCCCTCAGCCGTACCTGTCATGAGTATCGAGACCGGATATTTATCTTTGTTGAAAGTGGCTTCTATATCCACTTTCGCCTCGGCTTTCCATGCGCCTCCCTCAAAGCTGGAGGAAGTGACGGAGAACTTCTCATAGCCATTTCCGGTATAAGTGTATTCTGTTTTCTCGCCTGCCACGTCGGCTGCCGAATAAGAGATAGCGACCAAAGTGCGTCCTTGGTTATCATTCTCCATCACGGTCTTGCCATCATATACCCAATCAGACGAACTTGAGTTCCATTTATAACTGTCTATACGAACCACGCTTTTATTACCATCGCATATATAAACATCTTTCTGTTCCTGCGCATCGTTCTTGTCATAGGTAATACTATAGTCCGGACATCTTCCAAACAAATACCCCGGAAGAGAGAATGATTGCGCCATCAATGAAGAAATACCTACTAAACAGGCTACCAATGTAAATAATACTCGTTTCATATTCTTGATTTTTTACGATTAAACTTAAAAACTATAACCTTTCTCCGCAATTCCCGCAAAATGTAGCGGTCGGAGCTAATTGCATTCCGCATTGAGGGCAAAAGCGGCTTTCCGGCGTTGAGACCTGTCCCGGTATCTGCGGTCGCAAAGGATCTTGTGCTGCGGAAGTAGCGGTGGGATTCGGTTGCGGCATCTCGTTACCTTTCTTGAAAAGCTCCTTGAACTTACCGGACAAGCCGCTCAACTTACCATACAGATCGAAAGTAACTTGCGTGGCGGGAGCTACTTGCATATAGCTGCTCATCATTTTCACCAAGATCCAGCTATCAATAAAGGCATACTTTACTGTATAGGCGAACAACAATGAAATAATGAAAGCATGAAACCGCTCCAGCCGAACAAGCGGAACAATCCACCGAAGAGGATAAACGCAATCAACGTAACCACCACGAACGATAAGATGACCATCCCCGTTGTCTTCGCCGCATCCTTGAGCAACGTCTTCCAGTTCTGAAAATAGATAATGACACCATCTGCCGCCGATTTATAAGGGTTTTGAGCCGGATGGTAAAAGGTGTAACCTAAGCAGCACTCGTCCACATACCCCAACGAGATATCGAGAAACATGTTGGTGAGGCTCTTTATCCCGTCAGCTCCGGGGAGCGCCCCGAGCAAACTGTCCGTAACACGTCCCAACGTACGTTGTAACTGTTTAATGGAACCCGCCACAAGTTTATCCAAGGCAAAATACACGTTGGATGTACCGAAACGTTCCTTTACCATCGTCTTTCCCATCTCGAAGGGTTTGGCAGGTACATAGCCGGTTTGATACGCCATCGCGATCACGGCCACATGCCCGGCTTTTACGAGATAACCGATGTAGTGATTCAAGAAGAAATTCACTACCCCTATAAGTCCCAACCAGATGAAAAACATGATCGCTACCACTCCGTCGCTATTGAACAGGACCGATATGCCCATCAAGATAGCGAAGAGCAGCACGGCTATCAATATATTCAGCAATCCTAATCCTAGTTTTATCCAACCGAATTGCAGGGTCTTGAAGAAAATCTCTTTTGCTGTCATAAAGTATACATTTATGGGTTATTATGCTATTTCAACAGACGGTATTTACCATGATAGGTAATTCCTTAGCTCGCCCGTTCAGCGCGTTAATGATACCGATGACTGCCAGTACCGTAAACACGATGTAAACGAGGTTCAATACCGTACCGCAAAGAGAGTAGATGCTCCATAAGCCCAATCCCCTCCATAGGATCGCCCGCAAGAGGGCGGTCAGAACGGAGTCCGCTATGATCCAGCCAAACATGGCGATGCATAAAAGCAAGCCTTGGTTGGCATGGAACCGGGCGAATTTCGAGTCCTTGGCCGCAAGGATCGGGATCAATACCAGAATCCCGAAATAAGCAAGGATAGCCATTACCTTATTTTGCTCTACATCGGCTTTATCGAACTGGTCGGTCAGGTCCGCGGTCTTGTTCATACCACTTAATTTGTCGCTCAAGGCATCGGCCGTGGCGGTAGCTTAGCCATTGATTCCGCATCGGTCGGTTGTACCGGCGGAGGTGTCTGTTGCCTGTTCGGTTCGGCGGCAACTATTTGCATAGGTGATCCGCAGGCCGGGCAAAATCTCACGCCTTCATTCACTTGTTGTCCACATTTTCCACAGAATGCCATAATTTGTTTCCTCCTAATTTTAGTATTGTTATTATTTGAGTAGATCTCCGAAAGCTTCCATCAAGCTGTCTATCTCGCTACCGAACAGCATCCGTACGGCGAAGAACATCAGCAACGACAAGACCGAACCGATTATCATCATGATCAGCATCGCACGGGCGAAGTTCGCCTTGTTCACCTTCTGGCAGCTCCGCAGGCCAGATAATGAGTAGGATAAGATTGATCAACGGAAGAAGCATCAACAGGAAGATACCGATATACCCACCCGTCGTGATCGGTTCATACTTGCTTCCCGGGGGAAGCGGAGCGTTCGGATCGCCCGCCGGAGCCACGTATCCCGGTTGAGGTTGTGCGTAAGCCGGTTGCGATGGCGGGGCATAAGCCTGCTGCGGTAGTGGCTGAGGCGCAGGTTGCGGCTGCACATAGGTTTGCTGGGGCGGTGGCGGGGCTTGCGGTTGTGCCTGTACCGACATCGGCGTACCACATGAGGTACAGAATTTTATGCCATCCGGGACATTTGTCCCGCAGTTTGTACAAAAAGCCATGATTTCTCCTTTCTTTAAAGTAACTGTTATACATCATTCCATTTTTGTTCCGCAACCGCTGCAGAAACGATGCCCGGCGATAACTTCCGTGCCGCAGTTCGGCAGAAACGTTTCGCCGCAGGCGCTTGTTGCACGGGTTGCGTCAAACGGGTTCCACACTCTTGGCAAAAGTTGGTTCCTCCGGATTATAGGCCCCGCAATTGGGGCAGCTATGCTCCTGCTCCTCGGCTTCCCGGCGGGCACGTTCTCGCTCGGCCTGACGTTCGAGGGCGGCTTTCCGCCGCCTGCTTGTTGGCTGCGAGTAAATCTAGCTCTGCCCTTATCTCCGGATAGTTCTCGCCGCCATCCGTCTCATATACTTGCCGTCCGAGACGGGCATAGATCTTTCCCTCCCTTTCCGAGAACTCTTTCATCTCGGTCTGGGCATTGAATATCTTCACGTCGGGATCATCCTGCAGCATGAATCCGGACAAGCCTTTTACGATTCCTGTTAAAATATCTCCCATACCACCTTACTCTTTCTTAGTTCCTTTCGCCTTATCCGAGAAATCTCCCATATCCAGATTCTTTATCCCGACCTTCGTGGCCAGCGCCGTCAGTTTCGTCACCTTGGCGATTATCTTGATCTTGGTGACACCTCCCACCTCGTTGTCTTCTATCGTTTTGTTCAATACGCTAACGGGTTCCTCCAAGTCTTTCATGATGGCATCCATCTCGTCCTTGGTCATCTTATCTCCTTTTTTCTCCAGCTTTTCAATGGCATCATCCAGTTTTGCCAAGGCTTTATCTACCGGCGAACCTCCGCATGCCGTCATAAGCACGAGGCTTATGATGAACATGAATGTAAATAATGTCTGTTTCATGATACGTATGTTTTTAATGGTTTACAATCCTTCTATTGAAACTAGCTCTTGGCTTGTCATCAGTTTTCCCTTCTTGTTATACATGTTTGTCTTCACAGGGCCAATGCCGTGGCCATACCAGATCTTCTGGATAGCGGTCTGCTTGATACCGATCACTTTCGATACGGTAGTGTTCTCAATCACGACGCAGTCGATACTCGTCCCGTTCACGTCGAGGGTTTCCTCGGCCACGGCCTTCACGCCCGTCACCTCCGTATTGGTCTTGATGCCGGCCAAGTTCAAGGTGATGGTATAGTCGCCGAAGGTATCGCCTACCTTGACATTGGAGGGAAGTTGGAAGGGTGTTCCGGTCACGGTTACTTGCATGCCCTCCATGATCTGTCCTACCAACGACTTGGGATCGTAGGTCACCGTGCCATTCTTCACCTCGAATGTCTGTGTCATCGGTTGCTTGAGCACCGGGTTCTTTTTATTGTCCATCACCATCATCGAGTAGGTAACGGTGCAGTTGTCCGCGTCTCCCGTCACCTTTGTAGCGGTAGTCTCCGTGTAACTGTTGATCTTTCCTTTCTTGTCCTTGTCGGCGTAAGTCAGTTTCACGCCTTCCTTATGTAGGAAGAAAGGTTCTTGCGCGCTCATTCCCAATACCGTCAGCAAGGAAACGGCGATCATAACTAGAAATCTAATGTTCGTTTTCATAATCGTTGTTATTTTAAAGTGAATAATTTTTCTCTATTTCTTCTTCTGTCCGCCCAGCATCTCGAGCAAGGCCTTCATCCGTTCCTCGTCGCTCTTGCTCTTGTCGTTGACCTCTTTCAGTTGCTCCTTGATCTGCTCATTGGATTTTTGGATGGCATCGCGTGTCTCGTCCACTTTTGGTGTTCTCCTCGCACGATTTCCCCGTCCATCATCTCCAGCAGGCCGCCGGCAGGCATCACAGTCATTTGATACCTTCGGGCACTTGGAAGAGGTGCGCCGGTTGCGGCCCCATCTTGACGCGGCGAAGCACGATGGTCCTGTCCATCACATACACCGTATTGTCGTGGGCGATGCAGCCGTTGTAGTTCGATACCTTCATGGGCGAGTAAATCCATTCGTGATAGCCGGCGCCATCCTTGCCGCCATCCTTGTAGATCGATTCGCTCTTGACATAGTAGTGGGCACACTCCTTACCGTCTATCTCCTCCATGCCCAAAAACTCTCGGGAGGTAGAGTGAGACACTTCCCAGTCGTAACCCACCAGCTTATTGGTGGATAACTTGTCGATCTCCTCCATCACCATGCAGGTCTTCCGGGCCTCGTTCATCACGTAGCTTCTTTTCCTTTCATATCGAAGATCATGATGGTCTTTTCGCCACTCCCTTTCCGGCACCACTCACCATAGAAAGAAATTTGCGCCTGCGCCGCCGTCGTTACGTACAGCGCGCATATCAATAATAAGATTAACCTTTTCATGTCCATTCCTTTTAGTGTTGTTAGTAATCATCGTCCCGGGCTAGCTTGGAAAGCGAGCCGCGTTCTCTCCCTTTGTCGGCAGGATATCCACCCTTGTATCTACGTCCACCAGCCGGGAGAAGGCTTTCAGGTCCTCATTGCTGAGGCGTATGCAGCCCATCGTTATCCGTCCGGGTATCACTTGGGGGTTGGCGGTCCCGTGTATGCCGATGCCCGTGAAGCCGGGTGTTTTCAAGCGGAAGAAGCGGGGGCCGTATATCTCGCCGGGAGTTTCTTGCCTCGTCGAGTCTCGCGGCCAAAGGGAGGTATCTTCCACGGACTCTATCACGAAATGCCTTCCGGTGTCCGGAAATCCCATTCCTGCTGCTTGTCGCCGTAATTGCGTCCGCAAGCGATGGGAAAAACGGCGAGCGTATCGCCTTGCGGACAAAGAACGGTTATCCGCATATCCTGTTTGGATACTATCACCCGGTTCGTGCCGTCCGCTTTTTCTTCCTGCGCCCGTAGCGTCGCCATCGGCACTCAGAGGAGTGCCAATAGCAACAACACGATCCGGCGTATATGGCAAGAGAAAATGTTCATCCTGTTCCTGTTTTAATGGTTACCTTAAATCTCACCCGGGCTTTCCGAGTCTCCGCCGCCCTCCGGGACACCTTTGGCCAAACGGTAATCGGCTATAGAAGCGTAGCTGATGTCGTCCTCCAGTACGCCGCCGTCCTCGAACGTAAGGCCGCTGAGCACGCTCTCCCGCAATTCTTTCGAGGGAGTGAATACGATCCGGACGTTCTTGATCATGCTGTTCGCCCGGAAACTGTTAATATCTTCCACGCCATCGCTCTTGAAGGTGAGGCGAAAAGTACCCAAGCCCGGTATCTTCACCGTGTGTCCCTGCTGGAGTTGTTGGGGCACGAACTTGGCCAGAAGCTCCAGCGAGGCTCCATCTCGATGGGAGCAGTAGTGGTGTTGGCGGTGGCGGCGCACGTCATCGCCTTGCCCGAGAGCGGGGTCTCGCTTTTGGGGGTCGCGTACCATTTGCCAGGTTCCTGTCTTTTCTGCGGATTCACTTTCTTAATTAACTTGTACTTTGCCATCTTGTTTTGTTTTAAATTGTTGATAATGTGATAATTGTTATTTCTCTCTATTCTCGTTGCCGGTCTTGCAGGCGTGAGGCTCTAGGTGTCGCACGTGTGAGGCAGCTGATGTCATACGTGTGACACCGTTAACGTCGCACGATGGTCTTGCTCGTCGATGACTCCCCAGCGTTCCCCTCTGGCCACCGTCGCCCGATTCGCCTTGCATTTGTGCGGGTGTTTGCTTCGTCTCGGTGTTTAATTGATTCTCCATAAGCGTATTATACTCTTCCCAGAGGATATTGAACCGCTCTTCTCAACGACGGGCATCCGCACGAGCTTCACCTGCGCCCACGATACCTCCGTCGCCCAAAGAAGGCAGAGGGCGATGGCGGGAAGGAATCCATATTTACCGTAATTGGCCATAGTCATTCTTTTTATCGTTCGTTTCTTTAATTCTTGTCACTTCATAAGGGGAAGCCGGTGTCGGGAATCGGATTCCCCGGAAGCCAGAGGGAAGGAATCCCTGCGCTTCCGGAGTCTCCGACGGGTCTACCAGAATCTATCCCCGTTTGTGTCTTGCTTTCACATAGTGCTGGAACGATTTGAAGGGAGGGAAATAAAAATCATTCCAGCATGTCAGAGAGCTATCTTGTAATAAAAGACCGCTATCTCGGAATAAGCGTAACGCTTCGTTCCGGGAGTCGGTATGAAATCAGTATGGTAGAAGCGGCGGGCGCTTTTGCTACGGATGCGCTCGTAGGTGCCGTAAAACGAGGCGTTGTAGGCGGTGGAGCAAAAGCGGACTTGCTCGATATCCTCCTCCTCGGCCAGTTCCGGGAAACGGCGGTATAACAGTTTCAAGAACATGGCAGATAAATACATTGCCAGTTCCGGTCGTCCAGCCGGAGTACGCATATGCGGTGGGCTCCAACGTCTCGGAGAGATCGAAATAGATCCCGTACTCGTGTCGCCATTCCGTTCGCATCCACTGTCGTTCCAGATCCTCCACGAAGGAAGGCTTCATCTGGAAGCGGCCAATGGAGAAATCGGCTCCCTTTACCCCCTTTTGCTGGTAAAGCGCCTTGACGGCTGTTGTCTCCATAAAGTCCATCAAGCCGAGTAACGAACCAATTCGGGGAAGACAACCGCCACGGCCAACTCCGTCCGGATACCGAACTCCGGGAAGATCAAGTTCCAGACCTCCCGTTATCCCGCCACGTACTTATCAGCTTCTATCCATTCCTTTTCAAAGATCTTTTGGTAATCCTGCGCCAAGGCGGTCGATCCGCTGAGAGCTCGCGCCAACAACGCAACGAGGAATACCGCTATAGTTTGTACGTGCATTTTTCAACACCTGCAGACGAGGCGATGATCCACACCAGCCTGTCGCTCTCCTTCTTGAAAGCCAGCGGATAGAAGGAGGTGCCGTCATGCAGGGTAAGCGATCCGTCGCGCGTGTAGGTCACCTTGCGTGTGCCGCTAGCCGAGGTCCAAGCTCCGTAGGTGGGTTCCGTCCGTGCCCCTTTCGCTTGGAAATCGCCGGGATCGTTCGGCCCCAGTTCCCGCTTCTTGCCGTTTTCGTAAAGGTATCTCTTGCCCGCATTGTCGGCGGTGTAGACGCGGCTGTTGTTCAAGAAGCCGTCGACCGACGTGGCGAAACCACTCTCCGCGTAAAACAGGTGCTCACCCTCGGGAATCTCAATGATCGTCTCCATGTAGACCGGCAACACCCGCGGTTGCGGGAAGTCGCAATACGCCTTGTGCAAGATATTGGTGTAATTGGTCACGGCGTTGAACGAGGCACGTTTCTCGGCGCAGGCGGATGATTCCCTCCTGCATCATCTCTTTCTGCAACTTCACGATGTCCGGATACATGGCCTTTACCCCATCCAATTGGTTTGCAGGCTGTTGCGCCAGAGCTTGGCGGCACGGAGGCGATAGTTTTTCATCCGCTCGTCGGCACGGGCATAAAGTTCCTCAACCTTCTGGCTGTCGTCGGTCTCATAGATCTGGGCATAGAGGGTCTTTAATTCCGATTCGTATTCCCCGGCGATCTTCTCGCAACTCGTGATCGCGCCATCGCTCGCCTGTAGTATCTTTTTCATCTTCTCGGTTTGCTGCACGGTCATTTGTTCCAGCTTGACGAACTTGGCGTTGAAGCTGTCGTTTTCTCGTTCGTCGCCTGCATTTTTTCCATCATGGAACCTAGGTCGCTCAGGTTGCCTTGGTTCTCCGCTAAGAAGGCCATCTTCTCCTCGTTGGTCAACTTGCCTCCTTTGGCTGCCTCACGTTTCTCCAGATCGGCGCCCATGGCCTCAAGCCCCGGGTATCGCCTACCAAGGCGTTCTTCATCTTCTCGATCAAGCGTTCCTTTTCCGCTTCGGGGAGGTTCGGGTCTTCCAAGCTTTTCATTTCCTCCACCGTAATCCCGTTGATATCGGCCAACTCTACATAGAACTTATCCCGGAGGGCGATCATCTCCTCGTCCGAGCAGGTATGTATCGAATCCAGTTCCGTTATACGCATATCCACGGCTACGATCTTGCGGTAGTAGGTCGCACGGGCGGTTTCCTCCGGGTAGACGATGCTCTCGACGGAAGGCAACGGGGGAAGCTCGTTCAGCAAGGCCTCCGGCGAGTTGGCTCTGCTGGGAGCGATCATCTCGTCCCACGTGGCGGTAGCGTGCGACGTTTTTGTAGCTTATCCGTGGGGGTGACAGATCGTGTCGGCTGATCGCCATCTCCACCGACGAAAGGCTCCTCTCCTATCTCGGCGGTATCATCCTTGGTACCTACTACGTTGCCCACTTTCTGTTTCAGTTTCTTCAAGAAACTCTGGCCGTGCACCTCCACCGGTATCCTGCAGAATATCGCAAGGGCGATTGCCATGATGTTCAAGATCTTTCTCATCGTTGTATTTGTTTATAAGGTGAATATTCTGTCGTCTATTCGTATCGGATACGCTCCCATTTCTCCACGTCATCCAAGCTTTGATCTATATGTATCTGGATGCTCCCGTCGGGCTTGCCTCCGAATCCCTCCTTGGGGATCGGGTCGTTCACGCTACCCTGGCTGCGGAAAGGGATCGTTCCCAATCCGCTGATGCTAAGCCCGTCGTTTATGTTCCCATCGATGACGATGAAATCTCGCGTGGCGTAATAATTCAGGTAGTGATCGGCTTTGAACGATATTCCCTCATCGCTGACCGTACCGGATACCGCCACGTTATGCTGCAACTGGAAATAGGTCTCGATCTCTGGCTGGGGCTTGTCGCCCGGCATCCATTCCCTGTCTCCCATGAATACTTCCGTGCTGGCGTAAACAGATTTGGTCGGTTTCTTAGGCATATTCACCACCACCTTCACCGGCAGGCGGTATATGTTGTGGGCCTGCGTGGGTTTCGTGCTGTGCTTGAAGCCAAGGCCCCAGCTCTCCGCCCATAGTTTCATATACGACTGGTTTATCCTTATATCGGAGGCGAACATCGGGGCGTCTCCAACGATCGTTGTTTGTCCGAAACGTAGCAGTTCCTTATCCACAAAATAGTGCGCATCCCAATTCTGCATACAACACCTCGCGTCCAGCCACCCGATGTACTCACCAGCGAAAGTCCCGTAGAACTGCTGCTCCGTCAGTTTCTCGTTGGCCCCGTGATAACTCTTCTCCAGCTTCATCTTGATCTTCCATTGCTGTACGCACATCTCTCCCTCATAAAAGAAAGGAGCGTTGGCCGAACCGTTCATGCACAGCACCCACGTCTGTCCTTTCGTTTGCGCGATCTGCCACAAGCGGTTGTTGGCGATGCGATAGAAACGGGCGAGCGAGACCAGATTGTCCTCGGCCACGCAGTTGATCCATTTCTGCTTATCCCGTTCTCGAGCGTTCAAGAAGATCTCGATACGCCCTTTCAGGCTGAAGATCTTACCCACCGTGCTGAGTGTCTTATTCACCAAGTATTTGTACGCCTCGCTCTTGAGCCGTCCCTGTATCCTCTCCGCCTCGTAATACTTGTCGCGATCCTTCACGCCGCTGATCAGCGCCAACGCGTCTCCCGCCAGGCCGTTCAACCCGCTCATGCTCACGAGGTCGTCCCAGAATTGCTCGTTCGTTATATCGTTCGGCTTGGCTTGCGCCGCCCTTTCGATCACTTGCCGCAGCGTGGCGAAATTCCAGCCCAGGTCGCTTAGGGCCCGGTTTACCGCCTCCTTCTTTTCTTTCAGGTCGATGGATCTGGTGCAGACCAACTCTCCCCCGAAGATGATGGGGCGCTCTATATCGTTAAACGACTTAACCTTAAACGGGTTGACTCCGTAATACATGGTATAGGTCAACGAATGGCTTCCCGGCTCGCAAGGCAGGTTGATCAAGTCGAAGTTTATCAAGCTCCAATCCGATTGCGCTATCACCCGGGAAACAGCGGACAAGCAGAATAGCGTTATCACGGTAAATATGAATCCTATGCGTTTCATTTGTGTCCTCCTTTCCATACGTTCAGTAATGTTTGCAATCCTTTATTCTCCGGATCTATCAGCAGCCCCTCGTTCAGGTAGTAGGCGGCCTTTACGCTATCGCCGTTCTGTACGCTCAGCAACGAGGCACCGGCGAAATTGCGTGCGTTGAAGGGGTTCGCCTGTACGGCCGTCTCATACAGCATGAGCGCCGCTCCCACGGCCGTGGGTAATACGACCAAGGTGTCGGCGGCTTTCGCCGTCAGGTAGTCATCGTCGAAATTAAGGTAATGGTGCGGGCAGCTATAGGTGCTCAGGTGAAAATACTTGCGGTATTCCTCCTCCTTGGGGAGCAGCCTGCGGGCAATGGCCCTGAGCTCGCCGCTCGTAAGGTCCTGCCAATAGGAGAAATCCCATACGGTGGACGGGAAAGCGGGGTTGCACATCGCGTTGGCGTAGCATTCTCTCGCCTTATCTTCCTTTCCCTTGTAATCCCACGAGATGGCCTCGAAGAAGTAAGGGTAAGGCGACGCTATGCTTTGGGTAGCCAACAAGTCCCAAGCCTCGCTCCGCTCGCTGTCCTCATCCAATTCCATATTGACAAGCTCCTGGCTCAGTTTTTCGGTCATCGTATCCAGCTTCCCGATTAGGTTGGTAAGCGCAGTAAGGAGTCCTCCCTCATCTTCCCATCCCCAATCTTCCATATCTTCCTCGTCCTCCTTGCGCTGTTTCTCTTCGGCGGCTTTCTTGGCGGCGGCCCTCTCGTCGCGCTGTTTTACGTAGATCAGCTCGCTCAACCCGTAGCGAAGGCTGGCCACGGCTACCACGGCTTGCCCGTAATAGTAGTTCGCCTGTAGCATATAGCCTTGCTCGTAAAGCTTGTTCCCTTTTTGGAACATCTCTTCGGCCTCGGCCATAAAAGCCGTTTCCGTAGGATAAGCGCCACTTTGCCCGGTGGGCAAGGAAGGCAAGACGAAAGCGAATGCTCCCATAGCGGCAAGACTGAGTAGTAGAATCGATAGCTTCTTCATGGCTTTCTTATTTGAGCGTGTTATACATTCTATATTATATGAATACCTATTTCACCAGTTTATAGCCCTCCTGAGAGGTCGGTATCAACGACGGATCGGGCGAGAAGGTGAGCAACGTGACGGAGGGTTGCGGTTTCATCCGTTCCGCATAGTTACCCATTCCGGCTCCTCCTTTCACGGAGAACTTGCGGTGTACCACAGCTCCGCTATTCTTTTCAATCCAGACGATGTCGGTCGTCTCGATATGTTTCAAGTCTTTAATCGAGTTGTCCATGCTGGATTTAGTGCCAAAGAGGTCTCCTATGGCTTTCATCCCGGCACTCAGGTCGTTCTCGGTACCAGTGACACGGGTGATCTTCTCACAATCGAAGCCGCCCCAACGCACGTCCTCTACCCCGACAGATTCTTGCGTGCTGGACTGGACAAAGCTATCGTCCTGTTCCACCTTTTTCTCTTTCTGAGCAGTATGGACAATGCCATACACATTCCCTATCTTGTCGCAAAAGAACGCATAATAGTCCGAGTCGGAAGTCGCCTTTAGCTGCGCCACCTTGTTTTTAGACGAAATCTGGTAAATCTTATAATCGCCTTCGTCAAGCAGGATAAGCGTCTCGACATTGCCAGAGTTGTTCCAGAAATGGTAATAAAGGATTTTGCCCGACTTTTGTATTTCCACGTTCACCTTGTTCCCCATTGACTTAGCTGTCAGTTCCATACGGAAGTTGCGAGCGAACCACGGATTCTCCTTGTCGAGCGCCTTACGCTGGGCCGGCGTGAGCGACGGATCGACAAAGGCACCGTTATCCGGCCTGTCGCCTTGTTTATCCATTTCCAGATCGCTCCCCTTTTCGGAGGCGGCCGCTTCCTTCCGCTCCTTTACGGCCTCGGTAGCCGCACGGAGCTTCTCCTTGATCTTCTCCTTGCCGCCGCAAGCCGTCACCATCAAGACGAGGCTCGCCAAGCACATCAGTATGTAGAATTTCTTTTTCATATCGCTCACTTATTCGTTACATCTTGACAAACTCCACCCGCCGGTTCTTGGCACGACCCTCGTCCGTTCCGTTATCGGCGATGGGAGATGATTGTCCTTTGCCGGAAGCGGAGAGGCGATCGGCACTGATGCCCAGTTCAACCAGTTTACCTACGATGGCGTTGCTGCGGGCCTCGCTTAACGTCTGGTTGGAAGCCTCGTTGCCGGTGCTATCGGTATGGCCTTCTACGGAGAATCTCAGGTCGGGGTTATCGGTCATTAATTTGACGATACGATTGATCTCACCCATACTCTCTGGTTTGATGGTGGACTTGCCGACATCGAAGGTGATGCCATACGTGATGAACTTACCGTCGCTCATCATGCGGTCGTACAATGGCACTGCGCCTTTGGCGACACGTATGTTGCGGATGGAAGTGTTATTCGTAAAATATCCACCGCCTCTATAAAACTGTATGTCAAAATGTCCGGGTGCTACCGTATTCGGAATATTGGCATAGCGGATACCATTTATGTAAACTTTCATTGCCCGTTGATTGAAGGACAGTGAGAAGTGGTTCCATGAGTTCGGGATAGTCCGAAAAGAGTCATCGCTTCCGCTACGGCTGTTCTCCCCAGAGGAAGGAATAAAGTCCCATCTTAGGCGTGTACGATGGTCTGAAGCACTATAATACCAGTCGTCAAGATTGATAGTTTGAACACGACTTCCCGATTCGGGTTTGTAAAAACGTACGATATAGCAATTTTCCGGCTCATCATCTCCCTTTTTTGTAAAAGGCCCTACCCAAAAGTCAAATTCCAGCGTGAACTTTTCCGGCAAATAACTTTTCATATTATCGAATAGCGGCGCAATGACCGGATCATCCTGACTCACGCAAAGTATCACCTTATCGCCATTGATTTGAGCGATCTCAACAGTACCTTTTAATAAATCCCACTGGCTGGGGAATTCTCCTATCTGTTCCCGGGTCACATCATCCTCAAAAATAATCTCATCCCCCGGCACGAAGTCACTCTTGCATACGTCATTTCGAGTGATTGCTGTGGTTGTTGCTGTTCCTGCTGTGCCACATCTTCCCCATCATCCATAGTTTCAAAATTCCCTTGTGAATTTGTACTTGTTGGTGGCTCCTCCTTTTCATTATTATTATTCCCTTTCCCCGTCACCACATCCTCCGCTCCCTCGAAAGCCTTGTCTACGGTCTGTTCCACTTTCCGTTCCACGTTCCTCTCCGTTGCCCGTTTGGCACTCTCACCCGCTTTCTTGAGGAGTTTCTTTCCCCATTGGGCTTGCACGTCCATTGTCCCGATTAGGAGCAACATGGCAGATAAAATAAATACTAGCTTTTTCATTTCCTTTAATTCATTAGATTAATAATTCATTCCTATTTATTTACCGAAACACCTTCTGATGGATCGGTCCAGATTTATCAAGGATCTCCGAAAAAAGCGAGAAACCTTCTTACGGCACGATATCCCTTTTTTACGTTCTTCTTCCATTTGCTCGGCCACTTCCTCGACACGTTTGATCCGCTCGTCGGCAGTGGCAGGCTCGTCACGCGAGATGCGCTCATCGATGACCTCGATCACCTCCTCATAAGAAAGCAAAGGCTTCTTGTGTTTTTCTTCTTCCATACTCGAACCAGATTTGGTGAAACGTCCGATTTCTTTATTCGCAAAATTAGCCCCGAGAGCGATCGCCCGTGAGGAGAAATGACGCATTCTTATAGGATAATCGACGCATTTCACTAGGACAAACCAAGAGAATCTGCGCATTGAAAATAATTAACTAATTAAAGAGCAGTCGATTAGAAATGCTAGCTGGCCGAATCGCCTCCGATAGAATCTATGGAAGAATAACAATGGGCATTATTAGCTCCTTATAATGCCCATTGTAAGCACGTCACGTTGCCCATCGTAACAGACGCTCTATAAACAAGAGTTATTCTTGAGGATGGATTGTACCCGGATTGGTTTATAATATATTTCCATGTACAGCCGACGCCACCCGACCTATCCCGGTGATTTACCAAAGTGGCTATCTGACCATCAAGGATTTCAATCCGGAATTCAATATCTATACCCTCGGATTTCCCAATGATGAGGTTAAATATGGATTTCTCAATTTCATAGCCCCTTTCTACACGGAAGTACCCGCTACACGGAATCATTGAATGAGGCTTTTCCTGTATTGTGAGGGCGTTACATTGAAGATCTGCTTGAAAAGGCGGGCGAAATAATTGGCATCCTCGAAGCCGCATTTAAGGGCGATGTCGCCGATCAGTTCCTCGGTAGAGGCCAAGAGGCGTTTGCTCCTCTCCATGCGCATCTGCAGGATATAGGCAGAAGTGTTGTAGCCCGTGATGGCACGGACCTTGCGATTCAACTGGGATCGGCTCATGCACATCTTATCGTCTACCATGTCCGAGTTCAAGCCATGGTTGGATATCAACGCATATATATAATCATTCAGGCGAGCAAGAAGTCTTGGTCGGCAGGGTTTAGTTTTACATTCAGTTCTGTCCCCTCACGCATAGCCTTGGAATACTTCTCACGCAGCAAACGACGCTGTTCCAGCAACTTTGTTATCCGGATATTCAGCTCTTCCGCATTGAAAGGCTTCTCCAGATAAGCGTCCGCCCCGACTTCTAAGCCACAGACACGTTCCTTTCCTCCTGATTTTGCGGTAATGATAATGATCGGAATATGGTTCAACACCTCGGATTCACGTACCCGCCTACATAACTCATAGCCATCCATCTCGGGCATCATCAAGTCGGTGAGGATCAAGTCCGGCATTTGCTCCGCCGCTATCTCCAGCCCCTCCGCTCCGTTTTGCGCATATATTATTTGATACGCACCATTAAGCAGCCGGCCGATATAATAAGAAATGTCCGCATTATCTTCCACGATCAATATAGACGGGCGCATAGACGTGCTATCCGGCTCCATCGTCGCATCCGGCAGTATCACGGTCTTGTCCGGTTCCGGATGAGAGGCGTTATCGTTAGATTCCTCGCCGGGTACCCAACGTTCCCAGAAGGAGTCGCCATGTCTCAATGGCAACATCACGACAAACTCAGAACCAACCCCGGCCGTACTCTTCACGCTCACCCGGCCCTCCATGCTCCTCACCATCTGCCGTACCAAAGAAAGGCCGATCCCCGTGCCCATCGTGCCTGCCCCTCCGGTCTCACCTAGGTAAAAAGCCTTGAAGATATGCGGCAAGTCCTCCTCGGCTATACCGCAGCCCGTATCCGCCACATGCGTGACAAGCATACTCCCCACACACTCCATCGTCACGACAACCCTCCCACCTCTCGGCGTGAACTTGATAGCGTTACGGAGTAAGTTATCCATGATCCTCCGGAAATACTCGGGCACGAAATCCATGCTGATAATCGTCTCCGAAGGAGTAAAACAAAGGTCTACCTGCCTTGGCGGCATACGCCCGGTTATCTTCCACGATCATGCTCGTATAAGCTACGATATCTCCAGTCCTCCATTCCGGATCGCCAATCTCAGATCTCACTTTCGCCACTTCCAATAATTGGTTCACCAATTCCAGCAGGTTCTTTCCCTGCCGTCCAATCATATTCAGCCCGGTCTTGAGTTCCTCCTCGCCTATTCCCCCTTTCCGCAACTCTTCCGACACACCCAAGATAACCGTCAGCGGCGTACGAAACTCATGCGTGACATTCGTGAAGAAATTGGCCCTCACCTCCTCCATGCGCCGCATCACCTGCTGATTGCGGGACTTCATCCGCAAGGCATACCATAAAAGCCCATCGCTACCACCGTAAGGAAGAGTACGATCAAGCAAGCGATCAGGAAAATATTCTTGGTACGCTGCCCCATCTCATAATTCTTCTGTATCAATGAAAGCTTCCGGTTGCTCCTCTCTTTCTCGTAGTCCACACGGAGGTTCTGTATATGGTTCATATTCTCAGTATTTCGCATGCTATCAGCATAAGCGAGACTTGATGTATAAGCGTTGAGGGCATTCTTATAATCACCCAGCTTCTTATAACGCAAGTAATCCAGATGATACACGCTCGACAAATGCTTCCACGCCCGCGGCACCTTAGCGGCACCCTCCGCATGCTCCAAGAAAGCCTCCGCCATTCGCAGATCTCCCTTGTAGATATTCACCCGTGCCAAGGCCAGGCACGATTCCAGCCAATGATACAGATCGTTGTCCGCCACCATAAGGTCGTATGCGTTACGATATTCGCGTATCGCCTGATCTCATTGTCCCTTTTTCTCGAACAAGCGTCCTATATGGTTATGGCAAAGCGAAATGCCGACAACAGACCCGGCCGCACGATTATGCTCCATAGAATAATTGTAATAACAAAGCGGATCCATCATGCCACGCATCTCGAAGATAGAGCCAAGGTTCGCATAGTTCATGGCCAAGCGAGATCACTATCCAAGGTACGTTCCTCTTCCAGCGCTATTCGGAAAATACTGTCGGCCATCTCGCAATTTTCCAATGTTAGATACACGTTTCCGATACCACTCAAGGAAATGGTCCGGTTTTTTCTTGCTTTATAGCTTTCCTTATCACCCAGTCTCTCGCACAACGACAATGCCCTATAATGATAATTGGAGCCTCGTCCATGATACCTAACCGCCGGAAGTTCGTACCGATATTATTCAAGGCCTGTATGACCTCCGAGGTATCTTTCCTTTGCATAGCTAATCGCAAGCCTTCCCGGTGGCATCCTATCGCCTCATTAAAACGGGCCGCTTCCCGGTAACGTACCTCTAATTCCTTATAGGCGAGTATCACTCCCAGCTCATTTGCAGTTCTCTCGAAATACCTTAGACATGATTGTAGAGAATCGATGTCCGGACAGGCCGAGACCACACTATCTATACCCACCTGATCATTTTGGGAAAGACCAACCTCTCCCTCTCGATGACAAGAAGGTATCAGCGAGAGTATCCACATCAATAAAATGCATATAAAACAAAAATGCTTTATATACAAAAATACTTTCAGAAGTAAACAAACAGATTCAATCGATACCGCAAAGAGAGTGTTTATTTCCCGAATCACCTAAAACAAGATGTTTAGAGAAGTCCGAAAGCTGTATATTCAGACTGATTTCATGATGAAATGGAGTAAAATCATTAAAAAGAAAGAGAAACGTGGTAGATATTTTTTCATAATGCCTCGAAGATGTACATCCGGTAAGCCCCGATCCGGATAGTATTAATATGAGGAAAGCGTGGGACTATTAACTTATTTAAGAGATAGGCTCTGGTAAACCCGTACGGTAAATAAGCAACAGCCCACGCCCTTTGTCCATATACGTATAGCATATAACAATGACGTGAAGAGTACAACTTATTCTCCCGTGAAAAATTTACCAGATTTTATCTCTGAGAACGAAGCTAAACACTTTCCTAGTGTCTAAATATGTCCGCTATCTGACGATAGCGACACAAATATAGTAATAAAATCAGACCCGGAAAGAGTTATTGTACTCTTTTTAGCTGTTGCGTTTATTGATCCGTATGTTTTTTTACCGAATTAAGCCACTGGGCGGGAGACAAACCCTCTACCTTCTTAAATGCCAAGAAGAAACGTGGAACGAGTCCGAAAACCACATTCCTCATAAAGGCTATCTACCGTATGACCAGCATTCTCCGGCAGGAGCAACCTTCGCTTGGCTTCCCCCACTCGCATCTCGTTGATAAGCTCGAAGAAGTTCTGTTTTAAGTATTCGTTGATCGACCGAGAAAGTAATTTTTGGTAAATACCAGTCTCTCTCGATAAGATGGATAAGGAAAGGTCCTTTCGCAGGAAAGCATTTGTTGTCTCCAGATACTCTTTCACTTGGGAACATATATCTCTCATTTGTTCCTCGTCTGGTATAGACTGAAACCCTACCGTCTCATCCTTAACGAGCATCCGTGACGTTCCTTGGATATAAGGAACAGTTGGATGAGCAATAAAATTATAGACGAGGAAGCTCATCGCCATCACATTCAATATCTGTATCAACCAAGCATCAGTCCGAGGCCAAATCGCATAGCAGGTCATCACGGTGACAAACAAGGCAGCGAACAGGATCATAAGTTTCGGAATCCATTCCTTTTGCATGTATTCGGCATCAGACCAATTATCCTTTATATACTGCTTCTTCCGGTAAAGATAAATAAAGATAGCGACAAAATAACCGATCATCTGCGAGGTAATCACGGCAGCGTTAAAATCACCGATCCAAGTATCATCACCGGTGACCTCATGAAGTATACTCTCCATACGCTTCCGCATAGGAATGGATAACACGATAACGACACAGACAATCGCCGGTAAAAAATGCAACAATTGGACAGGCTTGAAACGAGGATCAAGATCAAAGTTGCGGCGGGTAAATAACCACAGCAACGGCATCAACAGCGTATTGACCGAATAACTGATAGGGAAAAAGAACAACGTTATATCATGCCAACCAAGCATGCGGCTCATGTTGTAAATATAAACAGGGATGTTAGGAAGAACGATAATCGCTGCGGCATAACCACTCTCGCCACGAAACCGAGTGGCAATCAATAACAACATCGCCAATAACACCAAGATAATGATGCTACTAAAGTTAACGACAAGTATAAATTCGTGGTAGCTCATTTTCTTAGAGAGGGATGCCCTTCGGTTAAAGCATCCCTCATTTTATTTCATCTTTTAGCATAACAATCAATAAGCTCTGGCGAACAGTACCCGACAAGCCGACGGTTTACCTGTCACCATACACTTACCCGGAGTCTTATCTCCAGCTAAAGGAATACAGCGGATCGTAGCTTTTGTCTCGTTCTTGATCAATTCCTCTGTCTCTGGGGTTCCATCCAGTGAGCCATGATGAAGACGCCATCCTCGATCTTCTCCTTAAATTCCTCATACGTATCTACGTTTATGATGTTAGCCTCACGGTGATCGTACGCTTTCTTGAAGATATTCGCTTGGATTTCCTCCAACAGATTCTTCACGTATTCCTCAATGCCATCACAAGTGATCGTTTCCTTCTCCAAAGTATCACGGCGCATCACCTCGATTGTATTATTTTCCAAATCACGACCACCCATAGCCAAACGCACGGGAACACCTTTCAACTCGTACTCAGCGAACTTCCAGCCCGGCTTCTTATTATCAGCGTCGTCATATTTCACGGAGATACCCAACGCCTTCAACTTAGCCACGATACCAGCGACCTTCTCGCTGATCTGCGCTAATTGCTCAGCGCTACGATAAATCGGGACGATCACAACCTGAATCGGAGCCAAATGAGGAGGCAATACCAAACCGTTATCATCGGAATGAGACATAATCAACGCACCGATCAAACGTGTGGAAACTCCCCAAGAAGTAGCCCAAGCATAGTCGCTCTTGCCGTTCTTGTCGATGAAAGTAACGTCGAAAGCCTTACCGAAGTTCTGTCCCAAAAAATGGGAAGTTCCCGCCTGCAAAGCTTTTCCATCCTGCATCATCGCCTCGATCGTATAGGTATCCAAAGCACCAGCGAAACGCTCGCTCTCAGACTTCACGCCCTTTATTACTGGCATTGCCATATAATTCTCAGCGAAGTTCGCGTAAACCTCTTGCATCTTCTTAGCTTCTATCTCCGCTTCTTCACGAGTAGCGTGAGCGGTATGGCCTTCCTGCCACAAGAACTCAGCCGTACGAAGGAACAAGCGAGTACGCATCTCCCAGCGCATCACGTTCGCCCATTGGTTGCACAAGATAGGCAGGTCGCGGTAAGACTGAATCCAGTTACGGTATGTATTCCATATAATGTCTCCGAAGTCGGGCGAATGATCAATTCCTCTTCCAGTTTAGCTGCCGGATCTACGACAACCCCCGTACCGTCATGATTTGTCTTCAAACGATAGTGAGTAACCACGGCGCACTCCTTGGCGAACCCTTCTACGTGCTCAGCTTCTTTGCTTAAGAAAGACTTCGGGATCAGCAAGGGGAAATAAGCGTTCACATGACCGGTTTCCTTGAACATATCGTCTAGGATACGTTGCATCTTCTCCCAGATAGCGTATCCGTAAGGCTTGATCACCATACAACCACGCACGCGGAATTCTCCGCCAAATCTGCCTTAATTACCAATCTTGGTACCACTGCGAATAGTTTACACTTCTCGGTGTAAGTTCTTTCAGCTCTTTTGCCATTTCTTTATATTTCTAAATTATACTGTTTTCCTTAATCTGAATAAGTAATGGGTTGCAAAGGTAAGAAATAATCGTATATCTTTGTAAAAACTATATATAGATAATATCATGAATATACACAAGATCACACGTTACTTACTTATGTTATGTGCATTTACGTTCTTAACTCTCACGGCGAAAGGGCAAGATGGAGAGCCTTTGCGACTGGCCGTGGCAGGAGTATCCCACGGACATCTATGGGAGGTGATAAGCCGTTTGGATAGAGGCGATTTCAAGATTGTAGGAGTCGCCGAGAAAGATGATTACTTACGGGAACATAACGGTCTGCGGGATAAGCTGGATCCTAACCTATTCTATGCGGACCTTGGCGAGATGCTGGATAAGACCCATCCGGAGGCGGTCATCGTATACGAGCCGATCCACGACCATCTTCGTGTGGTAGAGCTTGCGCACCGAGAGGCATACATGTTATGGTAGAAAAGCCATTAGCCGTCAATAACGAACATGCTACCCGAATGCATCGCTCGCCCGTGAGAAAAATATCTTGTTGCTTACCAACTACGAGACTACGTGGTATAATACCAACCATGAGGCATTCCGCCTTATCGACAGCGGTGCTATCGGGAAGATCGATCGTATCAACGTATACGACGGGCATCAAGGTCCCTTCGAGATCAACTGCGGAAAAGAGTTCACGGACTGGTTAACCGACCCCATGCTGAATGGCGGCGGGGCAGTTATCGATTTTGGATGTTACGGAGCCAACTTAGCCACCCGTCTCATGAAAGATGAAAAGCCTCTTAGCGTATACGCCGTACTACGGCAGAATAAACCGAATCTTTATCCCAAGGTAGACGATGACGCAACTATTATCGTGGAATATCCTTCCGCAACCGTCCAGATCATGGGATCATGGTGTTGGCCGATGGGTAGAAAAGATATGCATATCTATGGCGACAAAGGATATATTTACCAAGATACGCCTAAGGAAATGCGAATTTATACCAACGGAAAGGAGCGCCAAGAAATAGCACCTTCCTTGAACGCTCCTTATAATGATTCCTTTTATTTCTTGAAAGCCGCTGTCCGTAAAGAGATTGACGTACCTCCCACGGACCTTTCCTCGTTGGAGAATAACCTAATGGTAGTGCGGATATTGGACGCTGCCATTCAAAGCGCGAAATCTAAAGCGGTTATCCAGCTCTTTTGAGAGTTTAAAACACATCTTTCCAATGTTTTAGATTCGTATCGATGGTATCCAAGACCTCCTTGCTTCGCCCCTCCATCATTAACTTATACATGGTCTGGGCAAAACCAAGCATTTGGGAGAACTCAATCTTGGGAGGCATCGCTAATGCGTTCGGATCGGTCATGATGTTAACCAAGGCCGGTCCGTCAGCGTTAAACACTTTCTGCAAAGTGGGGAATACATCGTCGGGGTTGATCACGTTGTAGCCCGCCATTCCCATTGAAAGGGCGACCCGGGCGAAATCCGGGTTCAGCATCGTGGTCTGCCAATCCGGCAGTCCGGCCACCTCCATCTCAAGTTTTACCATTCCTAGGGAACGGTTATTAAATACGATTAATTTAATCGGCAAATGGTATTGCACGATCGTAGCAAGGTCGCCCAACAACATTGAGATACCTCCATCACCACACAACGCAACGACTTGCCTGCCGGGATAAGCCAATGCCGCCCCTATCGCTTGCGGCATGCGTTCGCCATCGAGCCATGATTGAATGATCCCAACATCTTCCGCATACCCGTAGCTTGCAAATAGCGGGCACCCCATACACAAGTCATACCCGTATCCACGGTAAATATGGCGTCGTCCGAGCTAAGCTCGTCTACGACCGAGATCACGTACTCTGGCTGTATCTTCTCTTCTTTCCCCCGGACAGCGGCGGCAGAACGGAGATTTTCCCGAACTTTCTCATATTTAGCCAACTGTTCCCGCAAGAAACTATCATCTTCTTTCTGGTGAATCAACGGAATCAACTCATCCAAAGTATCCTTCACATCGCCACAAAGCCCCAATTGTATCTTGGCACGACGCCCCAGACGATTCGGATTGATATCCACCTGTACGATCGTGTTGCTCTCTGGCATGAATGCCTCGTATGGAAAATCGGTTCCCAACAACACCAACACCTCTGCCTCATGCATACTATAATAGCCGGAAGGCATGCCCAATAGACCGGTCATCCCCACCTCGTTCGGATTATCGTATTGGATCTCCATCTTACCCTTGAAAGAATAGGCTACCGGAGCATTCAGTAATTTAGCCAACTGCACCAATTCCGGAAGGCATCTTTCGCCCCTATTCCACAATAAAGTGTCACTTTCTTCGCATTATTCAACAAATCCGCTAATTCCCGGATTTCCTGTTCGGCGGGACAAACCCGTTGTCGCGTAGGAAAAGAAAAGGTAGAGGACAAACCCGCTGTAGCATTCTCTGCCGCCAAGTCACCGGGAAGTCCGATCACCCCGACCCCACATGATGAAATCGCCGCTTGCATAGCGCCTTGAAGCATCCGGGGAAATTGTTCCGGCGTAGTGGCTACTTGGTTATAATAGCTACAATCATCGAATAATTTGATCGTATTTGTCTCTTGGAAATATTCCGTACCAAACTCCCGGGAAGGGATCGTGGAAGCGATCGCCAAGACCCGTGCTCCGGATCGTTGGGCATCATACAGCCCATTAATTAAATGTACATGCCCGGGGCCACTACTACCTGCGCAACAAGCCAACTCGCCTGTCAACTGGGCCTCCGCCGCAGCGGCATAAGCCCCGTTTCCTCATGACGGACATGAATCCACGCAATCTGCCGTTTTCCGAACAGCCTCGTTCACCTCATTCAGCTATCGCCTGTCACGGCGTATATACGTCGTACGCCTGCTTTTTCCAGCGTATCCACTAACTGGTCCGCAACTTTCTTCGCCATAGTTTAAACTCTTCTTTTTATTTTATAAGAAAACTATCAAGGGCTGGAGAAAGTTTTTGGAAAGACTGATTTTTATTTGATGCAATCCGTCAATGTTCGTAAAAAAGCGACAATCGCAGTCTCCTCTTCCTGAGATAAACCTAAGTTCCCCAGTTCATCCTTATTTACGGTCTCGGGATATTCCGCCGGGGGGAAATCCTCTACATCCCTTACGTTATAAAAATGTACGATCTCCTCCAAGGTCTTGAAATATCCATTATGGCCATATGGAGCTGTCAGAGCGATATTGCGGAGCGTAGGCACACGGAACTTCCCGTATTCTTCCGGATCACGCAGTCGTGAGCCCAAGCCAAGATCCATCGTATCCTTACCACACGTATTATAGGGAGCCGAAACCTTAAAGAATGGATTGCCCGGATTTGAGGGAATCCCCAGATTATCATAGGTATGATCGGTGAATAGCACCTTCCCGGCCCGTTCGTCGGGATCCAAGATATGGCACTCGGCACATAGCCCTTTTTCCTTGAAAAGCTCATAGCCTAGTTTCTCCTCTTCTGTTAATTGACATTTGCCGGCTTGCCAAGCATCGAACTTCGAGGAGAATGGATTCATCTCGGCGGAACGCTCGTAGAGGGCGATCACCTCGTTTATATAGTAAACATATCACCAAATGTACGATTTATTTCTCAAGATATATGAGCGATGGCCTCTATTTATGGAGAGACATCCCCATGTAGATACCGATGCAATAAGGAATTAACCAGATGAACCACACAACAATGCTAAATCTGTTGAAATGCTGTTTGGCTTTTAACGAACCTTTAAAGTAAGTCCAAATCGCCCAGATCGCATGGATCAGCATCAAGCAAATAGCGATAATTCCCGTTACGGTATGTACCGTATCATGTAAATGGGTCAGTTGGGCGATATGCTCCATCAAGCCCGTTCCAATAGCGTCCGCATAAAGTCCTAATACAAAAAACCAAAGATGCCACGCTTTTAACTGTCCTTGGAAACGCTCGCCCCAGACCCCGATCGTATAGCATATCAAGGCGGATGATATGACACAAATGGCCGTAATCAGTAAATGAATATCAAGTTGATTGAATACCATATTTTTCCTTTTTCAAAAAGAACAGAAGCTTCCTAAAAAAGTTCAGGCTATTGGCAAAGAATTCATACATTCGCGTGTCTAAATAAAAACGACAGGGCAATCCCGTTGAAAAATATGAAACAAAATATACTCGCTCTCTATCTGATCAAGTTATCCAAATGGTTCTCGCTCGTAATGCCTATCATTGTCCTATTCTACGAGGATCATGGTTTAGGACTACAAGACGTGTTTATTTTGAAGAGTGTCTACTCGGTCGCCGCTGTCACTTTGGAGATTCCCTCGGGCTATCTGGCGGACGTATGGGGGCGTAAGAAATGCTTGATTCTAGGTTATATACTTTTCTTTGGAGGGTACCTATGTTATTCTTTCACCTCCACTTTCACGGCATTTCTCTTCGCGAGATTTTGTTGGGAACCGGGCAAACCTTGGTAAACGGAGCGGATTCGGCGCTGCTCTACGATACAACCGTACGATATAAAAAAGAAGAACTTTATTTGCGGTATGAGGGACGTATCACGATGATCGGTAATTTCGCCGAGGCCATCGCCGGGATATTCGGTGGATTGCTGGCCGCCTATTCCTTGCGATTGCCGTTTTACGCCCAAGCGTTTGTCGCCTTTATCGGCATTCCAGCGGCGTTCGCCTTGCAGGAATTCAATACTAAGAGCAAGGTGCAGAACCCGGTTTCCGAGATTCTCCGCATCTTGAAATATTCCTTGGTCACGAACCGTAAGCTATGCTATAACATCATGTTCTCCGGTATCATCGGAGCCGCTACATTAACGATGGCATGGTTCGTGCAGCCCGTATTGATGAAGTTGGAAACCCCGACCTCCTATTACGGTGTCATTTGGACCGTGCTCAATCTGACTGTGGGATTGTCCGCCCTCTATTCTGATCAGGTAGAGCGGTATTTCGGGATGCGTAAATCAAACACGTTTATACTACTTATAATCGTAGGTGGATATATATCGCTCGCTTATAACCTTACTTATTGGGGATTAGCGATCTTGTTCATTTTCTATATAGTCCGGGCTTCGCCACACCGATTTTGAAAGGTTACATTAATCAAATGACCTTCTCGGAGATGCGGGCTACGGTCTTGTCGATCCGTAACTTTGTGATCCGCTTGATATTCGCTGCCATCGCCCCATTTATAGGTTGGCTAAATGATTTCTATTCTTTACGTGTCGCCCTGTTAGTTTCCGCCGGAATTATTGCCATACCCGGAATTTTATTCTTAGTTTTGCAATTCCGTAAAGCAGATTAAAAATATAATAGCATGAAAAGACAACTTATGACCGGACTGTTTGCCGCTTTGGCTTTCACAGCGGTAGCCCAGTCGAATGAGTGGCGAGACCCCGAGGTCAACGCCGTAAACCGTGCCCCGATGCACGCCAATTTCTTCGCCTACGAGACCGCCGAGGTGGCAGCGAAGGACGCCAAGGAACAATCCCAGAACTTCATGACCTTGAACGGTCCTTGGAAATTCTTTTGGGTAAAGAACGCTGACGCTCGTCCTACCGATTTCTGGCGGACCGATTACAACGACAAAGGATGGAACAATATGCCTGTGCCCGGTGTATGGGAACTGAACGGATATGGAGATCCTCTCTACGTAAACGTTGGTTACGCTTGGCGTGAGCAATTCAAGAACAACCCGCCCGAGGTCCCTACCGTTAATAACCATGTGGGTTCCTACCGTCGTGAGATCATGGTCCTGCCAGCTGGAACGGAAAAGAGATCATCGCCCATTTCGGTTCCGTTACCTCCAATATGTATTTGTGGGTAAACGGGAAGTACGTAGGCTATAGCGAAGACAGCAAGCTGGAAGCGGAGTTTAACTTAACTCCTTACTTGAAACCCGGACAAAAAAACCTGATTGCTTTCCAAGTATTCCGCTGGTGTGATGGCACTTATCTGGAAGACCAAGATTTCTTCCGTTACAGCGGTGTCGGACGTGATTGTTATTTATACGCCCGTAACCCAAAGCAACAGATCGCGATATACGTGTGACTCCGGATCTGGACGCTCAATACCAAAATGGCTCGTTGGCAGTCAACCTGACCATGAAGGGTAAAGGTACAGTAGAGCTTGAACTATTGGATGCCCAGAATAAAGCTGTCACTACCCAATCCTTGAACGCTTCCGGAAAGGTCAGCACGACGATAGAAGTCTCCTCTCCCCACAAATGGACTGCGGAGACTCCCTATCTATATACTTTACGGGCTACTTTAAAAGAGGGAGGCAAAACAATCGAGGTAATCCCCGTAAAAGTAGGTTTCCGTAAGATCGAATTAAAGAACGCCCAGATACTCGTGAACGGGCAACCGGTTCTTTTCAAGGGTGCCGACCGTCACGAGATGGATCCCGATGGCGGTTATGTCGTTTCACGCGAACGCATGATACAGGACATACAGATCATGAAGAAATTCAATTTGAACGCCGTTCGTACCTGCACTATCCCGATGACAACTTCTGGTACGATCTTTGCGATAAATACGGTATCTATGTCGTAGCCGAAGCCAATATAGAGTCTCACGGAATGGGATACGGCGAGGAGACGTTAGCCAAGAACCCATCTTATAAGAAAGCGCATCTGGAACGTAACCAACGTAACGTCCAACGTGGCTTCAACCATCCGAGTATCATCTTCTGGTCCTTGGGTAACGAGGCTGGATACGGTCCTAACTTCGAGGCCGCTTACGACTGGATCAAGAACGAAGACCCCAGCCGTGCCGTACAATACGAACAGGCCGGAAAGAACGGAAAGACCGATATCTTCTGCCGATGTATTACAACTACGAGGATTGCGCTAAATACAGCGAGGATAACTCCATGCAAAAGCCTTTGATACAATGTGAATACGCTCATGCCATGGGTAACTCTCAAGGAGGTTTCAAGGAATATTGGGATTTGATCCGTAAATACCGAAATATCAAGGGGGCTTCATCTGGGACTTCGTGGATCAATCCGTGCGCTGGACCGGCAAGAACGGGAAAATGATCTATGCTTATGGCGGCGATTTCAATAAGTTCGACGCTAGCGATAATAACTTCTGCGATAACGGCTTGATCAGCCCGGATCGTGTTCCGAACCCGCATATGTACGAGGTGGGGTATTATTACCAAGATATCTGGACAACCCCCGGCGATCTGTCGAAAGGTGAGATCAAGGTGTACAACGAGAATTTCTTCCGTGACCTTTCCGCTTATTATCTGGAATGGGAAATGCTGAAAGGCGGCAAGGTTGTTCGTAGCGGACGTGTCGATGACCTGAAAGTAGCTCCCCAACAAACATCAACGATCCGATTGGATCTAGGCGAGACTTGCCAATGCACGGAATGGTTGCTGAATGTATCTTATAAACTGAAGAACCGTGAGCTTATTACCCGCCGGACATACCGTGGCCAAGGATCAGCTGACGTTGAACCCGTACAAGGCTCCATCTATGGATTTGAAAAACGTGGAAACAACCAATATCGAAACCAAGGCTCCAGCCGTACAAGATAACGACGCCAATTACCTGATCGTGGAAGGTTGTGGTTTCCGTACCGAATTCAACCGTGAGAATGGTTACCTGATCAAATACGAGGTAAACGGCCAAGACATGATCAAGGAAGGAGAGGCTTTGACTCCTAACTTCTGGCGTGCGCGACAGACAATGATTTCGGAGCTGGCTACAGAAGAAGTACGCCGCATGGAAGAATCCGGAAATGAAGCTGACTTCTCTTAACCAACGGATGGAGAACAAGCAAGTGATCGTAGAGGCCGTTTACGATATGCCGACCGTATCCGCCAAGTTGAACTTGACGTACGTGATCAATAACAAGGGTGCGATCAAGGTTACCCAGAAAATGACAGCAGACAAGAATGCCAAGGTATCCCCCATGTTCCGCTTCGGTATGCAAATGCCGATGCCGAGATATTTCGAGAATATCGAATACTACGGCCGTGGTCCCGTGGAGAATTATATCGACCGCAAGGGTAACGCGGACTTGGCTATTTACCGCCAGACCGTAGACGAGCAATTCTATTCGTATATCCGTCCGCAAGAGAATGGAACGAAATCGGATATCCGCTGGTGGAAAATGCTGAACGAGGCTGGCAACGGTATCGAGGTCGTAGCCTCTGCCCCATTCTCCGCTTCCGCTTTGCATTATACGATAGAGTCTTTGGACGACGGTGCCCGAAAGGATCAAAGACACTCTCCAGAAGTAGAGGAAGCCGACTTGACAAACCTTTGTCTCGATAAGGTACAGATGGATTAGGCTGTGTAAATAGCTGGGGAACTATCGCACTCCCGGAATACCAGATTCCTTACGGCGACTATGAGTTCACGTTCATTCTTACTCCGGTAAAACATAGCATCGAGATCGAGTAAAACGAATCTTTTATCTAGTGAGAGATATATGAAAGAAGGGGAAAGCAATAGATGTTTTCCCCTTCTCACGTTTTCTATCATCACTATTCTTTAACAGGCACAGCCTACAAAATCCCTGAACAGCTCCACCCCCTTTATCAGCGAGGAACGTGGACAAGCGATATTCCAACGCATGAAGCCTTCGCCTTCTGCTCCATACATCGTTCCGGCATTGAGCCATGCTTCGCTTTCTCGATCAGCAAGTGCTCCAATTCTTCCGATGATTTACCTAACTTACGGCAATCCATCCATACAAGATAAGTGCCTTCCAACAAGGTTATCGGAAAGTCCGGCAGATATTTCCCGCAAAAATCTTTCATGTATAAGTAATTCTGCCATAAATAATCGATCAGTTGCGACAGCCATTCCTCTCCCTCATTATAGGCCGCTATGGTAGCTATTACACCAAAAGGATTCACATCGCATACCTCGTTGATATTGATTGCCCGGTCTATCTTCCGACGTAGGTTCTCATCGTAACACACGATATTGGCGATTTGTAATCCAGCGATATTGAAAGCCTTGCTAGGCGACAGGCATGTCACGGAATGCCGTAGGAATCTTCTGAGATAGATGCGAACGGTGTAAAAGTATATCCCGGAAATACGAGTTCGCAATGTATCTCATCTGATACGACTATTAGCCATTACGGATACAGATCTTGCCGATACGACTTAGTTCCTCACGTGTCCATACCCTTCCAGCGGGATTATGAGGATTACACAACAGCATGACCTTTACCTTCGGATCAGCGGCTTTTTTCTCCAAATCCTCATAATCAATCGTGAATGTATCATGGGCATAAGACAAAGGGGTGCGGATAATCTCACATCCGTTATTGCGGATGGACGAGAAAAAACAGTTATAAACCGGAGTCTGCACCAGTACTTTATCACCCGGCTCGGTTAGCGCCTTGATAACGGCAGAAATTGCCGGAACAACTCCGGAGGTACAAATCATCCATTCTTTTCGTATTTGCCATCCATGCCGACGTTCAAACCAGCCTGTCACCGCTTCGTAATATGCATCCGGTACTCGAGTATAACCGAAAATACCATGTTCTACACGTTGCCGTAAGGTTCGATAATAACGGGTGCCGTACGGAAATCCATATCGGCCACCCACATCGGTAGAACATCCGTATCCACAGCGCTATCCCATTTATAGGAGTTCGTACCGGTACGAGGCACTATTTCATCGAAGTTATATCTCATATTCTTTATGCGGAAAAGCAAGTACGTTCATTCCATAGCCTCAGTTGGCAATTACCCGGAGCCTTAATGTTCTCGTCGAGGATTACCTCACCATAGCTTCCGGCGGTGATGCTTCCCGTACGGGGATTCTTCACGCTACGGATCGGGCTATTGATAGTCGCCTGCACGGAACTGTATTCAAAGGCTAGATCGCAATCATCTGCCATCGTACAGTTCTCCATCATAAGATCGTGGGCGTAACAAAGCGGCTGTGTACCCGAGATTTTGCAATTTACCAAACGCAGGTTCTTCGAGTGCCATCCAAGTACTCGCCGTTAATCTCGGAATCGTATACGGTAACATTCTCCGTATTCCAGAAAGCGTCTTTCGAGTTGATGACCGCATTACGGATTTCCACGTTCTTACAATACTGGAACGAGTAGTTTCCATTTTGAGCGTAGTTCCGGATTTTAATGTTCTCGCCGTGCATAAATAAATAATCAGCATGATCTATTTGCACATTTATCAATTCCACGTTCCGGCAATGCCAAAGGGTTTCTTGAGCATTGGGTAGTTGTACGTTTTCCAGTCTGATACCGTCCATCTCCCGAAACATCTTTGGGGCTTCCACCGTGTATCCGTCATCACTAGATTTTGGGAGTACCATAACGCAGCACGTCCACCTTCGGTAAACAGCTATTCTTGATGGTGAAGCCATCCACGTGCCAGAACGGATATTTACCCTCAAAACGACAGCCTATGGCTATGATATTGCTACACTCTTTCAATGCCGACTCCCCGGCATGAATAACGACCATTGTCTAATTAAATCGTGAGAGGCGAAACAAGGACGC
>ENA-OQEB01000110-OQEB01000110.1-human-gut-metagenome-genome-assembly--contig:-NODE-110-length-32240-cov-4.394264_pt1 | contig 32240 bp, 40 predicted proteins | sample MGYA00242787_ERZ504619 | MGnify/ENA primary metagenome ERZ504619 (study PRJEB26092, sample SAMD00036317) | human gut metagenome | host: Homo sapiens | study: EMG produced TPA metagenomics assembly of... | reverse complement strand
GGGGTTTAAACCCAATTTTTCCGGGGAATTCCCGAATGGGGCTCCAGAACGGGTACCTAAGCTGGCTTCAATGAGGTAGAGCTCGTACCGGGAGCCCGCTTCCTCCTGCTGCAGCAGGCCGCCGTGCTTTCCAGCTGCTCCACGATGCAGGCATCGGCCCGGCGGGCATAATATTCCATGCAGTGGCGCTGCACCCGGCCCCGCAGCACAGGTCCGGGCTGCACACCGCAATGTGAAAGATCATATCCGCTCCTCCTTTCTCTCTGCACAGCGCTTGATTTTTGCGCCATGAGGGAGTATTATGGACGAAAAAAGAAATGGGGGACACCGCCATGGATCAGCCGCTCGTCAGCATCATCCTGCCCGTATACAACGCTCAGAATCATCTGGCCCGCTGCATCGGCAGCATCCTGAACCAGACCTATAAAAACATTGAACTCATCATCCTGAACGATGGCTCCAAGGATCACAGCCTGCCCGTGTGCGAGGAGTTCCGTGCCAGGGACAGCCGCATCGTGCTGGTGGACAAGGAGAACTCCGGCGTGTCTGACACCCGCAACCTGGGCCTGAAGCTGGCCGGGGGCGAGTATGTCCAGTTCGTGGACAGCGATGACTACATCGACCCGGATTTCACCCAGCATCTGGTGGAAGCCGCCGAGACGCACCACGCAGACCTTGTGATTGCACCCTACAAGATGGTGATCCCCGCCGGGGCCACAAAGCCCGAGCAGGTGCTGGAAAAGCTGGAGGACAATCTGGGCGTGATGAGCGTTGCCCGGCCCCCTGAGGTACGGGAATACGGTTTCCTGCCCGCCGGGGTCTACGACAAGGACACCTTTGCCCTGCGGCTGATGGATAAGCCTGCCTCCTACTTTTACAGCGTGCTCTGGAACAAGCTCTACCGCCGCATCCTGCTCACCGGCAATGACATCCAGTTCACCAGCGAGCTGAAATGGGCCGAGGATCTGGTGTTCAACATGCAGTATATCCAGTATGCCGAGACGTTTGTTTCCATTGACAAAGCCGGTTACTACTACGTCCAGAATCCCCAGAGCATCTGCCACACCCAGATCAACCGGCCTCCATCGTGCAGAACAAGATCCAGACGTTCCGGTATTATAAAGACCTCTACACCCGCCTTGGGATGTACGAGGAGGTGCGGCCCCAGCTGTACAAGTTCCTGGTGGATATCGCCGAGAGCACCTACCCCTCCGGCCCCTTCAAAAAGATCATTGAGGAAGCCAAGGAATACTGGAAAAACCGGAAAGAATAAACCAAAATCGGGAGACCCCCTGCGGGGTCTCCCTTTTTTGTGGTTATGCTCCGATGGCAGCGCACTTCTTTGCCAGCCAATCCCGCTCTTCTTCATTCAGGCGGGGAGCCAGCTTCTCAAACACTTCGCGGTGGTAGGCGTTCAGCCAGTCCAGCTCGTCCCGGGTCAGGACACCGGGCACCACAGGAGAAGTGGCAATGGGCACAAAGGTCAGCGGACGGAAGGCCAGGAAGGTGCCGTACTGGTTGTCGGCCTTGTGGTAGCACTCCAGCACGTTCTCAATGCGGATACCCACCTGACCGGCCTCGTACACGCCCGGCTCATCGGTGACGATCATGCCCGGCTGGAACACCGTGGTGTTGCGGCCGTTCAGGGAGTGGGGGCCTCGTGGACGTTGCCCACAAAGCTGACGCTGTGGCCGGTGCCGCAGCGGTAGTTGATGAGGTGCTGCCACAGCGGCTCACGGGCGATGGTATCCAGCATATGGCCGTCGCAGTAGTTCAGCCAGACAGCCTTTGCAATGTCGATGTGGCACTGCAGGTCCAGGTGTAGAACAGCTTTTCGTCCTCGGTCAGCTCACCCAGCGTAGGTGCGGGTGATATCGGTGGTGCCGTCCAGATAGGTGGCACCGCTGTCCACCAGCAGGAAGCCCTTGCGCTCCAGCTTGGCATGGTCCTCCTCGGTGGCGTGGTAATGCATCATGGCAGCGTTTCCACCGTAGGCGGCAATGGTGCCAAAGCTCTCCACGATGAACTTGTCCTGTGCAGAGCGGTACTTGTGGAGGATCTCGTCCACGGTCAGCTCGGTCAGCTCTTCCCCGGCAGCCAGACGCTCTTCCAGCTCCTTCTGGAACCGCACCATGGCAACCGCATCCCGCAGATGGGCTTCGCGGTCGTGAGCCAGCTCGACCTCGTTCTTCACACCCTTCATGGGCAGCAGGGGGTCGGCCTCATCCTTCACAGTCAGGGCAGCATTGTTCTGCAGGGTCTCGTAAACGGCAAAGTTCACGGATGCAGGGTCAGCCAGCACGGTCTGGGGCTCGGTCTCAGCGGCCAGGAACTTGAGCACGTCATCGTATTCCTGGATCTCCACGCCGTTGGCCTTGAGCTCTGCGGCAGCTTCCGCGCCCAGACGTGCAGTGTTGATGAAGAGCACCGCGCGCTCCGGGGTCACATAGCAGTAGGACATGGCATAGGGGGTGCACTGGATATCCATGGCGCGCAGGTTCAGCAGCCAGGCCAGATTATCCAGCTTGCCCACCAGCTGTGCAGTGCAGCCCAGCTCCTTGAGCTTGCCGCGCAGCCGCTCCAGCTTTTCGGCAGGGGAGAAGCCCGCATACTCCTTGGGCAGGATCCATGCGGGGTGGCAGGCAGGGCGGGGCGGCCCTCGGTCCACAGCTCATCCTCAAGGTTCAGGGTCTTGATGGTGCCCTTCTTGGCATCCAGCTTCTTCTGCACGCCGCGCACCAGCCCGCAGGAAGCGGTCAGGCCGCACAGGCCCAGCACGCCGTTCTCCGGCAGCACCTTGCCGCAGTATTCCTCCACGGTGGGCACGCCCGGCTCACCCATCCGCATCAGCTGGATCTCGGTACCGGCGATCTCCTTTTCCGCCTGCACAAAGTAGCGGCCGTCTGCCCAGACAGCGCTCTCGGTGGGGGTGACGACGAAGTTGGAGTTTTCGCCGTGGAAGCCGGAGAAATAGGTCAGGGAGGTGTAATGGTCAGGCAGGTACTCGCTGGAATGCGGGTCACCCACCGGGATCAGATAAACGTCCACGCCGTTGGCCTTCATGGCAGCCCGCAGCAGCCAGACGCTCAGGAACCGTGTTCATGCTCATAATAAAAAGCCTTCTTTCTTCCATCTATCATCTATCTGCCGGAAAAAACGTCCGGCGGCGGGGGTCACTGTGTCTTATTGTACCATCACTCCGGGCAGAATGCAATTCACCGGCAGCGAAAAGCCCCCGCCGGGGCATCAGCACTCAGGCGGGGGCAGAAAGCACGGTCACTGCACATTCTTTTTTGCAAGATCTTTGGTGTACAGGGCACGGGTGGCGTTCAGCACGGCCAGCACCATCACACCCACATCGGCGAAGATGGCGGTCCACATGCTGGCCAGACCCAGCGCACCCAGCACCAGGCAGGCGAACTTGATCGCCAGAGCAAACACAATGTTCTGATACACGATGCGCAGGGTGCGGCGGGCAATGCGCATGGCCAGCGCGATCTTGGCCGGGTCATCGTCCATCAGGACAACGTCAGCGGCTCGATGGCAGCATCGGAGCAAGAGCACCCATGGCGATGCCACATCCGCACGGGACAAAACCGGGGCATCGTTGATGCCGTCGCCCACAAAAGCGAGGTTTTCTTTGGGCTGCTTTGCAGCGAGGAGCGTTTCGATCTGGTCCACCTTGTCGCCGGGCAGCAGGCCTGCATGGTATTCATCCAGACCCAGCTCGGCGGAAACGGCCTTTGCCACAGGCTCCGCGTCGCCGGTCAGCATGACCGTCTTGCGAACACCGGCCTGTTTCAGGCCCTTGATGGCAGCGGCACTGTGAGGTTTGACCACATCGGCGATGAGCAGATAGCCTGCGTATCTGCCCTCCATGGCAACATGGACGATGGTGCCCGGCTCGGTGATCTCGGAAACCGTCAGGCCCAGCTTTGCCATCAGGCGGGCGTTGCCGGCAGCGACGGTTTTGCCGTCCACCTTTGCGGTCACGCCGTGGCCGCCCAGCTCCTGCACATCGGTCACACGGCTGGAGTCGATGTCCTTACCGTAAGCGTTCTTGATGCTCAGGAGATGGGGTGCTTGGACCAACTCTCGGCCAGAGCTGCGGCTTCCACAAGGGCATCCCCAGTCACGCCGTTTTCGGGGTGGATGCCCACCACCTTGAAGGTGCCCTGGGTCAGGGTGCCGGTCTTATCAAACACCACGATGCCGGTGCGGGCCAGCTCCTCCAGATAGGTGGAGCCCTTGACCAGGATGCCGCAGGCAGACGCACCGCCGATGCCGCCGAAGAAGCTCAGCGGGATGGAGATGACCAGAGCGCAGGGGCAGCTGATGACCAGGAAGGTCAGGGCGCGGTAGACCCAGTCACCGAAGCGGGCGGGCTGGCCCATCAGCAGCAGAACGATGGGGGGAACAAAGGCCAGCGCCAGTGCGCCGTAGCAGACGGCGGGGGTGTAGACCCGGGCAAAGCGGGTGATGAAGTTCTCGGCGCGGGCCTTCTTCATGCTGGAATTTTCCACCAGGTCGAGGATCTTGGAAACGGTGGATTCGCCGAACTCCTTGGTGGTCCGCACCTTCAGCAGGCCGGTCATGTTCACACAGCCGCTGATGACCTCATCGCCGGAGCGGACATCCCGGGGCAGGCTCTCGCCGGTCAGGGCGGCAGTGTTCAGGGCAGAAGTTCCCTCCACGATGATGCCATCAATGGGCACCCGCTCGCCGGGCTGGACCACGATCACGGTGCCCACCTCCACATCATCGGGGTCCACCTGCTCCAGTTTGCCGTCCTCGTCCTCAACGTTGGCGTAATCGGGGCGGATATCCATCAGGCTGGAAATGCTCTGGCGGCTCTTGCCCACGGCCACGCTCTGGAACAGCTCGCCGATCTGGTAGAAGATGATAACGGCACAGCCTCCACATAATCGCCCAGCGCAAACGCGCCCACGGTGGCAACAGCCATCAGGAAGCACTCGTCAAAGGCTGGCGGTTCTTGATGCCCAGCAGTGCCTTGCGGAGCACATCCCAGCCGACCACCAGATAGGGGATGCAGTAGAGCAGCAGCTCCACCGGCGTGGGGAACTGAGGCAGCAATTTGAGGATGAGCACCAGCACCAGAGCAGCAATGATCCGGTACAGGTTCTTCTTCTGCTTTTTATTCATATCTGTACTCTCCTTTTTTCTGGGTTCTGGGCCGCAATGCGCCGCGGCGGGCGGGGTGGATTCAACAGGTTTTCCCCACGGGATAGACTTTTCCACGTTTTCCCCTGAGTTTTCCACGGACTTTTCCCGGAGAAAACCTGCTTTTTCGCGTTTCTTTTTGCACTTTTTCGCAGAAGCTGTTGAAAACCCGGTGGAAACTGTTGAAAATCCGTTTTCTTTTCCACAGTTTCCCACACCGGCTTTGGGGCCGTTCTGCCCGAAAAATGCGTCACAAAAAGCTCCCCCGCAGGGGAGCCGCACCGGAGTTACAAACCCCTGTTTCCTCAGATATCAAAGATCTCGCAGTCGTCCTCGACCTTTTTGCAGGCAGCCAGAACGTTCACCATGGTGTTGTGGGGGTCTGCACCCTCGGCAAACTCCACCTTCATCTTCTGGGTCATAAAGCTGACGGTAGCCTGTGCCACGCCTGCAACGGTGTTGGCGGCATCCTCCATCTTCTGGGCGCAGTTTGCGCAGTCAACTTCGATCTTGTAGCTCTTCTTCATCATAAGTACCTCTCTTTATTTTATATGGACCTCTCAGGCACGCCTTGTGCGCCCGGAGGCTTTGTACTGCGTTTTCCGTTTACTCCTCAATGTGGTCCATGCCCATCGAGAGGATGCTTCTCACATGGTCATCATCCAGTGCATAGTAAACGGTTTTGCCATCCCGCGGAAGCGCACCAGCTTGGTATCCTTGAGCACCCGGAGCTGGTGGCTCACTGCCGACTGGCTCAGCTGCACCGCATTGGCAATATCCTGCACGCAGAGCTCATTGTCATGCAGCGCATATAAGATCTTGATGCGGGTGGAGTCGCCGAACACCCGGAACAGGTCGGCCAGCTCATACAGCACCTCGTCATCCGGCATCACCACCGGTTCCGTGTTTTCCTGCCCCGCCGGGGTCATCTGCTCCAATCCGATCATGTCCCTTCTCCTTTTGCCGCGTTTTACATGAACGTCTGTTCATGTGTTCATGTTATCATGCAGAAGAGCTTCTGTCAAGGGGTTTTGCAAAGATTTCTGTCCACTTTTCAAAATAGTTAAAACAAACCGCAAAAACGCAAGAAATTTGCAGTTTTAATTTGCAAACAGCAGGCGTTTTGGGGCAAATCAACAGATTGGTCTAAATTTTAAACTCATGCAAATGCATAGACCCCCAAACCGATAGCTAGATAACAAAAAGCTCTCTTCCTACAAAACTCTATAATTGTTCCTCTAGGAATCCGTTTACACATTGACCTCCACCTGTAAGGGCTGTTATAATATGGATATAAGTTTGCAACAAGCTGAAATGGAGGTTTTTGTATTACATGAAATCATTACAAAAATTCACTAAGATCCTATTAACAGCTACCTTGATTGTCGGACTTCTGTCCTCTTGCGATTCATCAACTACCATTATTTCACCAGATTCAAGACAGACAATACCATATTCTGAAAGTTGTATGGCAGCATTTTCAAAAGAGTTTAAGAACTCCAGCGAGATTTATGTCGAATCCGATAATGGAAACAAAAAACTGCCATTGATCCGCAGAGCGGAAACTCATATGAAGAAGTCACTAGAAACGGAGAAACCAAAAAGACGTATTTTCTGAATCAGTCTAGTAGCCAAGTTCCATCCGGAGTATATGAGCTTTTTGAGAAAAATAATATCCATTGTTTCTACCCCATAGAAGGCGATTTCACCGTCAGCGTATATGAGCTACTCGCAGACATGGGAAGCACCAATATAAATACGGTAGATGTACGTTATGATGGTGTAAACCGTGTGGAAACAATCAGCAACGTTCTGGGCGGCACAATGACTGTTGTTTTCTGGGGTGACACACCCACACCAATTAGCGCTGGAAGAAACAATGATATGGAGAACTTTATGCTGACATTTAATGTCATAACGAATCAAATTCCAAACGCTGAAATGAAAAAAGCATTAAAAAACGGATTAAACGGATATTCCTTGTATATTCCTCCTAACCCCTATTTGTAAAGGATTTCGCCGATTACTTGTCCGGCTGTTTTAATAGTAGAAAGATGTGTGTATCGCTTTTTCTCACAACTCAAACGTTTCGAGAAGGCTGTAATACACACATTTTTTATTTTATAATGTTGCTGACACCCACAGCCGACACATCCCGCACAGTGCTGCCGCAGCGGAATGCGGTGATGATGCCATAAGATTTCCGGAAATCAATCACGTTTTCCATCCCTTTCGAGTCAATCATACCCCAAATCATGCCAAACAGAAGAAGATTTGCAGAAAAAAACGCCCAAACAGGTGCATCTGTGCCAAAAGTGTGGTATTCTAACAATGTATTTTCAAAATTTTCGCCTTCGGGCATCTGGAAAGGACGTATTTTTATGTTGGAAGCTGGAATCCGCGGCGAGCAAAGTGTCGCCGTTACTGCCGAGAACACTGCAAAGACCATGGGCAGCGGTACGCTGGACGTGTTTGCCACCCCCGCGCTGGTGGCACTGGCCGAAAAGACCTGCTGGATGAGCGTTGCCGCCGCGCTGGACGAGGGCTGCGGCACCGTGGGCACCCGGCTGGAGCTGGAGCACAGCGCCCCCACCCCTGTGGGCATGACCGTGACCTGCGAGAGCGAGCTGACCGCTGTGGAGGGCCGCAAGCTGGTGTTCAAGGTCTCCCTGCACGACGAGAAAGGCCCCGTGGGCGGTGGCGTGCACGAGCGGTTCATCATCAACAACGCCAAGTTTGCCGCAAAGGCAGAGAGCAAAAAGGGGTAACGGCCTCGCCTCTCAGTCAGCGCCGTTGGCGCTGCCAGCTCCCCCAAAGGGGGAGCCTTTGGCATTGTGGGCAGGCTGACCGTGCAGATACAGCGGCACTCTGTCCTCTTCCATCACCTGCGCTTCCGCCTTTTGCTGGGCGGCGGTCAGCAGGCGGATGGCCTGTTCGTTGGCGCGGAACAGCTCAAAATACAGTGCTTTATAATCCGGCGTGGCGGCGGCCCCCTTTCCGTTTGCAATAGGGATAGTCTGCCCCGGGCCGGGACAAAAAATCAAGCGAGGAATCATTTATGAAAAAGACAAATCTCTCCTGGGTGGGGGCACTGCTGGTGTTTGCCCTGCTGCTGTGGTGCACCGCAGCCACCCCCGGCACCATTGCCGACCCGGCCAGCTACGCCCCCGCGGTGTACAGCTCCATGCTTTCCCTGCTGCCGCCGGTGGTGGCCATTGTGCTGGCCCTGAACACCAAGGAGGTCTACACCTCCCTGCTGGTGGGCATTGCCACCGGCGCGCTGCTTTTTGCCAACGGCAACCTGGAGCTGGCGCTCAACACCCTGTTCTTCAACGAGGATGGCGGCATGATTGCCAAGCTCTCTGACAGCAGCAACGTGGGCATTCTGGTTTTTCTGGTGATGCTGGGCATTCTGGTGGCCCTGATGAACAAGGCCGGCGGCTCTGCCGCCTTTGGCCGCTGGGCCTCCACCCACATCCACACCCGGGCCGGGGCGCAGTTTGCCACCCTGATTCTGGGTATGCTCATTTTTGTGGACGACTACTTCAACTGCCTGACCGTTGGCTCTGTGATGCGCCCCGTGACCGACCGGCAGAAGGTCTCCCGCGCAAAGCTGGCCTACCTCATTGATTCCACCGCCGCGCCCATCTGCATCATTGCGCCGGTGTCCAGCTGGGCCGCCGCCGTTACCTCCAGCGTGCCCGAAGGCTCCGGCATCAACGGCTTTACCATGTTCCTGCGCACCATTCCCTACAACTATTACGCCCTGCTGACCATTGTGATGAGCCTGTTCCTCATCTTCACGGGCACGGACTACTGCTCCATGAAGCAGCACGAGGACAACGCCCGGGCCGGTGACCTTTTCACCACGGCCGACCGCCCCTACGGCGACGATGTGGATGCCGAGGACGATGCCCACGGCCATGTCATTGATCTGGTGGCCCCGGTGCTGGTGCTGATCGCGGCCTGCATCTTTGGCCTGATCTACACCGGCGGCTTCTTTGAGGGCGTGGACTTCATCACCGCCTTCTCCGACTGCAACGCCTCCGCCGGTCTGGTGCTGGGCAGCAGCATTGCCCTGATGTTCACCTTTGTGTTCTACCGTGTCCGCAGCGTGATGACGTTCCAGGATTTTGCTGCCTGCATCCCCGAGGGCTTCAAGGCCATGGTCAGCCCCATGCTGATCCTGACCCTGGCCTGGACGCTTTCCGGCATGACCAACCTGCTGGGTGCAAAATATTACGTTGCCAACCTGCTGGGCGGCTCCGCTGCCGCCCTGCAGTACCTGCTGCCGGTCATCATCTTCCTGGTGGCGGTGTTCCTGGCCTTTGCCACCGGCACCTCCTGGGGCACCTTCTCCATCCTGATCCCCATTGTCTGCCACGCTTTCCCCCAGGGCGAGATGCTGGTGGTCTCCATTGCGGCCTGCCTGTCCGGCGCTGTGTGCGGCGACCACTGCTCTCCCATTTCCGACACCACCATCATGGCCTCTGCCGGTGCGCATTGCAGCCATGTGAACCATGTTTCCACCCAGCTGCCCTACGCCATTACCGCCGCATCCTGTTCCGCCGCGTGCTATGTGATCACCGGCCTGACCAGATGTTCCTGGGCAGCAGCGCCAGCCTGTGGACCTCGCTGATCCTGCTGGCGTTGCCATTGTGCTGGAGCTGGTGGTGCTGAACATTCTGCGCGTAAAGCTGGGCAAAAAGACCAAAGCGTGATATACTAAAGGAAATTGAGTGTTCGAAGGGAGACCGTACCATGCTGGAAAAAGCATTCAACGATGTCTATACCAAGTTCAAGCTCCATTTCTACCAGAACGTGTTCCAGCGCTTTGCCACCCGTGAGGCGACCCTGACCACGGTGGAATCCTTTTGCATGGAGGCATCATGGCCATGGGGGAGCCCACCATTGCGGAGTTTTCCCGGATGATGCAGATCTCCACCCCCAACGCGGCGTATAAGATCGGCTCGCTGGTGCGCAAGGGCTATGTGGAAAAGATCCAGTCCACCACCGACCGCCGGGAGTATCACCTGCGGCCCACCCAGAAGTATATCGACTACTACAACATCAGCTACTCCTACCTGAGCACGGTGGTCCAGCGGGTGAACAAGCGCTTCCCCAAAGAGGACGTGAAGAAGCTGGAACAGATGCTGACCATCATCAGCAACGAGCTGATGCCCGAGCTGAACCTGGAAAACAACCCGGAGGCTCCGGAGGAAAAGAAAACCGCGCGCTGAGCCGCACCCTTCCGGAAACCCCGGAAGCCCGTGCGCCGACCCGCGCAGCCAGACAGGACTGCCCCACAGAGATGTGGAGCGGCCCTGTTTTTTTCTGCCGGAACGGGCCATGCCGCCACAAAAAAGCCCCGGAGCTTGCGGGACCCTCCGGGGCGAGGCAGCGGCGTGCGGGCCCGCTGCCTCAGGGGATAGCGATCAACATGAGATTCTGGGGGAGCAACTTTTTGGGGGAATCGTTAAGGAATGTGATGCATGGCCCAAAGGGTCAGCGGGGTGGCTGCCTGGGGCCTCCTGCACAGCGGCAGGGCAGACGGCTTTCAGGTCCGCCCCGGTCTCCACCGAAAGATAAAGGTTCAGCCGGTGGTCCTTCCAGACGGCCCGCACGAACAGGGCATCCAGCTGCCCCAGCGCCCCCTCCACCACCGACTCGAACCGGCTGTAACAGGCCGCTGCCGCCTCTGCCGGAAGCCGGCCCCCGCGGGTCACCTCCATGGCGCACTCCACCCCGGCCAGCTCCAGGCTGCTGATGGATTCCTCCAGCGCGTACCGCAGCTCTGCCGAGGCACATACCGGTGCTTCTGGGCCAGAAACATCAGGTTGGCCCCCCGTTTCAGGTAAGCGCCCAGCACCGCCACCTGCCCCAGCAGCTGCCGCCTGTCTGCCTCCGGGGCCGTGCGGTACCGGGTCAGAAGCTGATCCATCCGGATGATCTGGGGGGCCAGCCGACGCTGCAGCAGATCGTACAGGCGGTTCTTCTCCCGCAGGCGTTGGTCTTGCGCTCCGCCTCGTAGTTCTGCTGTTCCAGATAGTTGCGCTCTGCCAGCTCCGTGCGGTTTTCCTTCAGGCGCTCCATATTCTCCACCAGCTCGGTGATGTCTGTCTGCCACATCACATAGCCGCCCTGCACCGGTGCGCTGCGCAGCAGGGTGTGCTCGTCCAGCCGCACCGTGCCATGCATGGCGGCCTGCAGCTCCCGGCGGTCCACCATGCGGCCGTTCTCGGAGCAGCAGTACACATTGCCCTGCCGGTCCACCAGCTGCACCGCCAGAGAGGTGACGCGCAGCAGCTCCTCATAGCCGGTGTTGGACTGGATCAGGCCGCAGCGCAGGCCGCCTTCCAGCGAAGCCGCCGTCATCAGGCAGTGAACGATGGTCATATCCCCCAGAAACTGCCTGATCAGGGGAAAATGGAAGCCGTAAAGCACCGCGTATACCCCCAGCAGCACCAGCGGAATGGCAGGGGCAGCCGCCGGAGGATCCGGGGGTTCCGGCTCTTGTGGGCGATGATCCCAAAGGCCAGCAGGATGCAGATCACGATCCACCCCACCACCAGACCGAAAAGCCATCCGTACTGGTAGTTTTCGTTCCAGGGCTGCTGCAGCCGGAACACCTGCTGGTGCAGGTCGTTGGTCAGCACCAGCTCCAGCAGCACCGCCGAGGGCAGCCACAGCATTCTGGCCCAGGCGGACAGGCGGTAGCGCTCGGATCTGTCCACCGTCAGGACCAGCTGAACGGAAAGCACCGGTATCCCCAGCATGGGGGCATAGTAGAGGTACCCCAGCATCCGATCGATCTCCGGGGGAGTGTTCAGCTGGAACCGCAGGGTGCGCACAAGGATCCAGAACAGCATCAACAGATCCACGTTCAGCAGCAGCCGCCGCACCTGCGGATGCACCGTGCGGTTGTACAGGGAGATCCCCCACCCTGCGAACAGGCTCAGATACAGCAGGCTCCGGAGGATGCCGCAGGCTTCCTGCAGGCCGGCGGGCATCCCCTCCAGCGGGAGCACCCGGCACAGCCATGCCAGCAGCACCACGGTGCCCACCGCACAGCCTCTTTGAACCTGTTCTCGCTGCCTCTGTTTCATCCCGCATCCCCCGTCTTTTGTGCCGTTCCCCGGTGTTTTTTCTCCATTATATCACATCCGCGCTGTAATTTGCCAGAGAGCAGAAGGGGGATGTGTGAATCGAAATTTTGCTCCAGAACTCCAAAACCGGGCAGTTCCACGCGGTTCCGAGTAGCTGCATAAAGCAAATACAGGACTGCCTCACAGTAATGTGGAGCAGTCCTGTTTGGTTACAGAGAAGGATCCGGGTCGTTTTCTTGCAGAATCCGTGATTCTATGCTAAAATTCTTTTCAACACAGCCATAGAGCAGAAATGCTGCCGTCAACATCGGCAGCCACAGGTTGGAGACGATGAGCAGGAATGACAAAGTGGCTGGCAGCAGGACAAAAAGTGCAGCATAACCGATGAGTGCAGCAACAGCTATCAGCGAGCATCCAAGGTTGCCCCGAAGCAGCAGAAATGCATTTTTGAGCAGCGCCGATACGGGGAGCCGCATCAGAGGGATCTGGATGGCAAGGTTCAGCGCAAAGCCCAGCAGGAAGACCATGGAGACCACCAAAAACTCGATCTGAAACACACTTTGGCTGCGGTGTACCGCCAGATTCAACCCTGCCAGATCCACAGCAAACAGCGGGCCGAATACCGCCCCGAACAAAGCAGCCGGCAGGGCGTTGTTCTTCAGAGCTTTTTTGTATTGGAAAGACCAAAAACCGGCCTCATCTCGCAGACAGCGCAAAATGGTATCCAGCAGGTTCATCCCGAAGACAGAGGCCAGAGCGCCGGTGACAGCACAGGAAAGGATCAGCGGTCCCAGGGCATTGGATGGCAGGAACAGCATGATACAGAGTCCGTAGGGCAAAGCCGCCGCCGTGGCGATCAAGCCGGAACCCAGCAACTGCCAAAAGTCCCGCACAACGATCTCCAGGATACGGGCAAGCCCTTTTTTTCGCCGCTGTCCTTCCGGGTACAAAGCGCCGGTGGCGGGGTCTTTTTTGTAGATCTCAAAATGCTTCATGTTCATTCCTCACTAAAGTACCCTGATACCGTGTTGGCATCTGTTTATATAAAACATTATAAGTCATTCGGCTGGCCGGAGCGACATCACTATATCAGGTTCGGTGTATTTTGAAGCATCTCCTGAATTTTTTCAACCCGCCATACTGCTGCGGATGATATGATGAAAAGGGGCATGATCCGTCCCCGGTTAGGAGGAATATCAGATGAATTTGCCGTTGGTATTGGAAAAGAATACAACTCCGCAGAATTGGAATACACGGCGGGAAGTGCTGCTCGCGTTGTTCCGCTCGCAGGAGTACGGCATCCGGCCGGAAGTTCCCTATGAACAGACCGAACACCTGCGGTCAGAAGAGTATCTGCCAAAATGCAAGGCCATCCGGCAGATCTGGGATGTCTGTCTGAAAACGAAGCTGGGAATCCTGGAATTCCCCGTGGTGCTGGTGCGCCCGGAGGGAACACAGAAGATCCCGGCAGTCCTGTTCCTTTGCAATCACGAAAAAACTGCCTCTCCCGGGCCGAAAATGGGGCCTGACCAGATGGAAAAACTGCTGACCAATGCCCCGGAAGCGTGGCGCAGGGAGGCCATGAATTTCTTCCGGAATATGCCAGCCGAAAGCGGCGGGCCGTCGCTCATTGATATCGAACAGGAAACGGAGCAGGAATACTGGCCTGCTGAACAGATCGTACAATCGGGCCGGGCAGCCGTGACCTTCTATGCAAGTGCATTGCAGCCCGACGATGCTGCGCAGTATCCCGGCCCACTGGCAAAGCTTTTTGGGCTCAGTGCAGATGCACTGCCTGCCGATGCATGGGGAACCCTGGACATCTGGGCCTTTGGGATGAGCTGTGTGGTAGACCTGCTGGTAAAACACCCGGGCATCGACGGCCCGAATCTCGGTGGGTGGTTTCTCGCGCGGCGGCAAGGCGGCGCTTTGGTGTGCGGCACAGGATGAAAGGGTCTGCGGGGTCCTCGTCAATGATTCCGGCTGCTCTGGTGCTGCCGTGTCCCGTGGCAAGCATGGTGAGACGGTGGGTTCCATCACGGCAGCATTTCCCCATTGGTTCTGCAAAAATTATCAGAAGTATGCATGGAAAGAGGAGACCCTTCCCTTCGATCAGCACCAGCTGGTGGCCTGTGTGGCACCACGGCTGTGTTACATAACCAGCGGCTCTGAGGATCGGTGGAGCGACCCTGATGCAGAGTGGAATGGTGCAAAAAGCGCCAGTTGTGCCTGGGAGCTCTTCGGGGACGCTCCTCTGCCCAGCCAGCCGCCTGCCAATGACTCGGGATACCTGACTGGGCGAATTGGATACCACCGCCGCACCGGCGGCCACGATATTACCCGATGGGATTGGGCAATGTTTCTGCGTTTTTTGGATTTTCACAATGGCTGAAGTAATTTTTTGAACATAAAAACTGAATATTTTACTCCCTGAAATCCGGCAGATTTGGTATGCTCTCAGTAGAAGAAGGTTCTGTTCTCAAAAGAGGAGGAAAGATTATGAAAAAAAAGATCAACCGGCGCGATTTTCTTAAAGTCATGGGTGTTGTTGGCATGACGGCATCTCTGGCCGCCTGTGGGGACTCCGGTTCCAGCAGCGCGGCTGCCAGCTCTACCGCTGGCGGCGATGACGGCGTGATCACCATCTCTTACTGGACCACGGACCGTCACGATCAGGCGTATCTGACTCCGCTGATCGAAGAATACAACAAGACCAACCCGGATAATATCTACATTGATTACCAGGTCTATGCCGATAACTATTCTCAGATGCTGGATCTCGCCTTCAGCACCGACACTGCACCGGATGTGTTCAAGCTCAGTGGAACGGACCCGCTGGAAGTGCAGGTGGACGAAAAGAAGATGCTGCTGGATCTCTCTCCGTATATGACGGAGGAGTACAAGGCTCGTTTCTGGGATGGCGCTTTTGTGCAGGGCATCAACTCCTGGGGCGACGGGATCTACTCCCTGCCCTTTACCGCATCTGCCTGTCGCCTGTTCTACAACCAGGATCTGCTGGATCGGGTGGGCATTTCTGCTCCTCCCAAGACCCTGAAGGAACTGGTAGATGATGCCACACTGGTGACCAAGCAGCTGAGCAGCGAAGGAATCTACGGCATTGCAGGCAACTATAAATCGGCAATGAGCGCCGTAATGCGTTCCATCGATCCGGTGGTTCAGGTCAGCGGCGGCACCTGCTATGGCTTTGACTTCAAGAACGGCAAGTACGATTTCAGCAGCTACAGAGAAGTCCTGCAGCTGTTCCGTGAAATGTACTCCACCGGTGTGGCATTCCCCGGTAGCGAGTCTCTGGACATTGACCCCCTGCGCACCCAGTTTGCGGCAGGCAACATTGCCTTCTATTTCTCCTTGAGCCATGCAGAGCCCGGCGTTTACCAGAGCCAGTTCCCCACGGATATCAACTGGAACTGCTGCCAGATCCCCAGCCTGTCCGGAAATACGGACGGTGTGCAGAACCTGTGGTTTGGCGGCTCCGATAAGGCGGTCAATGCCTCCACAAAGCACCCGGATGAAGCATGGAAGGTCATGGAATTCCTCCACAGCGATGAGGTCATGGGCCCCTATTATACAGCCGGTCTCGGCACGGTCATGATCAAGAGCGCCGTGGAAGGTGCAGAACCGCCGGCTTCCATTGAGACCATGCCGGATCTGGCCATTGGTCAAACGATCAGAACTGGCCGATCCGCCCCGCCATTTCCATCGAGGGCGAGGATTACTCCACCGTGGCGGTTCAGTGCATTTTTGGCCTGAAGGACATTGATCAGGCCATCAGCGAGCTGAACGATCGGTACAACAACGCTTATGATAAGTCGGTTGCCGATGGGGCAAAGCGTATCATTTATCCCAACTTTACCGCAAAGAATCAGGACACTTCCGTTTGATAACAGATGCCAGCGTGCATCGGAATTTAAACTGAATTCCTCTCCCATTTGATCCATATATGTGAAGCACCAATAGAGGAACCCGGCTCCGGTCCCTCTATTGGTGTTTCTGAGAAGAAAGAAGCTGTATGAACAATCACACGCATCATCACAATGGTTCGATCGTTCTGAAGGTCACTGCCACCATCACCGTGATCTTTCTGGTGGCCATCACTCTGAATCAGATCATCCTGAACCGCCATATCAATGACACGATCGAAGCGAATATGGAAGAAACCGTTCTGCGGACAGCGGAACAGACAGAGAACTATCTGTCTACCGCGTTAGCGGGAGCATCGAGCGGCTGCTTTATTTTAAGGCTGAATCGGGGCTGGACAGCATTCTGGCGAATTACTTTGCAAACCCCAATGCGGCAGCCTACAGCGTGGCAATGTCCAATCTCGTTGCACCCCTATCCACAAAAAAGGTGTCCGACAGCCTGATCAGCGATCTGTATCTCTACACGGAATATGGTGCGTTTACGGATGGCAGCACCCTGCTGACTCCGGGGTTTTCACTGGAAAAAATTGCGCTGTGGTCCGAGATCCGGGAAGGAAATTCATTTCTGGAGTTCTGCACCGTCCGCAATGACGAGATCTTTCGCTCCCGGAAACGGGTGGTGCCGGTGCTCTATCGATTCAGTGTCTCCTCAGCGCAGGTGTATTCTTCCACCCGGAAGTGCATTTTAGTGGTAAATCTGGACTGTAAGGAGATTCAGGCACTGATCCGAAAAATCATTCCCGAAACGGAATCGGCGATCCTTGTGCTGGATCAGGAAGGCAACCCCGTGACCTGTGTGAATGCCGCAGCGGAAGAACTGATGAGAGAACCGGAGCTACTGAGTCGGCTGACCGCCGCAGAAAATACAGTTCTGGACGTTCGATTGGACGGAAAAAGGTATTACGGTGTCGCCCGCAAGGTATCGGTAACACCGTGGACCATCGTGTGTCTGCAGGCATCTACCACCGCACGGAGGAATCCCGCTCCTATCTGCAGTTGCTGCTTGTGGAGGGCGGGACACTGATCATGGTAACTGATGGTGTGCCTGCTGATGCTCCATTGGTTCACGGCCCCCTTGCGGGAGTTGATCAATTGCCAAAATGTGAGGCAGGAGTTCTGCTACGAAGGCAACGACGAGATCGCATTGCTGACAAAGAGCTACAACCAGATGCTCCTGAGCAGCAATGAGATGCTGGATCGGGAGAAGCAATACAGCCACCAGCTCGAGGAAAAAAATGATGCCATCGAACTGGAGCAGCGGCTGAAACGCCGGGCAGAGCTGCAGGCTTTGCAGGCCCAGATCAACCCGCATTTTTTGTATAACACGCTGGACTCCATCCGTTGGAAGGCAGAGGCCGCAGGCGCGGAAGACATCAGCAGGATGGTGCGTGATCTGGCAAATTTTTTCCGCATCGGTCTCAGCCGAGGGCGGGAGATCATTCCGCTGGAGCAAGAGATCTGCCATGTGCGCAGTTATCTGGACATCCAGAAGATGCGGTATGGCGATCGGTTGGATTATCAGATCCGGATCCCGGAGGAACTGAAAAAACTCTACACGGTCAAGCTGCTGATCCAGCCTCTGGCGGAGAATTCTATTTATCACGGGATCAAGGAGTCGGATCGGAAAGGCACCATTCTTATTACAGCAGGCGAAGAAACCGGAGGATTCTACCTCTGTGTCCGTGATGACGGGCTGGGAATCTCGCAAGAGACACTGACGATCCTGAATGCAGATCTGAAGCGGGGCGTAACGGTCAGCGATGGTGGTTACGGCATCTTCAATGTCAACGAGCGGGTCAGGCTCTATTTTGGCCCCGATTATGGCTTGGAGCTCAGGAGTTGTGCAGGAGAATGGACAGAGGCAGTCATTCATCTGCCAAAGTATTTTCCGGAAAGGACGGAGTGGGATGTTTCAGATTTTGATCGCAGATGATGAACCGAATATCCGGGAGGGGGTAAGGCAGTTTATTACCAGACGCTGCCCGGAGTGGCAGGTGGTAGGGGCGGCTCGCGACGGCAGGGAAGCCTTGGAAATGGCAGAACGATTTTTGCCGGACTGCATTATGACCGACATCACCATGCCCCATGTGAACGGATTGGAGTTTCTGGAAAAGATTAAGGGGGAACTTCCGGATGCAAAACTCCTGATCCTGAGCGGCTATGATGATTTTGAATACGCCGTGCAGGGAATGCGGCTGGGCGTATCAGATTATCTGTTAAAGCCGCTGGACACAGAACTTCTGATCCAACGGCTGGATGCCTTTGCAGCAGAGTTGACCCAGCGGCAACAACAGTGGCAGGATCGGGTAGAGCAGATGCAGCAGCGGCTGGATCAGGAACAGAAGATCCGGGAGCTTATGTGGCGGGCCAGTGCAGGGGAGCTTGCTTCAGAAGAAATGAAAGAGTTACAACAGTTCTGCATCGGAAGCGACCGTTATCTGGCCGCACTGTTTCAGGGCGGCCCCGAGATACGGCAGGAACTGCCCGCACTGTTGAACCAGCGCTTTGAGAAAAAGCTGGATGCTTATGTTCTGAACCATTCTGTGGAAGGAATGTCTTTCATTGTGTTCTCCATCCACCGGGAGGTGACCAATGCCGCGGCGGCGCTTTTGCTGACCCGTGAACTGACGGCTGTGGTGGTGGCGATCCGGCGCAAATGGAATCAAACGGTCCACTTTTTTCTGGGAGGGATCAAGGACAATATCTACAAGCTGGAAAAATCCGGGCACGAGGCAAAAGAAGCAGCGGAGTATTCTTTCTATGAAATGGCTCCGCCGGTGCGCACCATCTCTGATGTACTGCTGACGCGGGTAACAGCCTGCCCCGAGATCGACCCCCATCTGACAGAGCAGGTGGCACAGGCGGTGGCCGGAGGAGATGCGGAGACCATTGCAGGTGCAGTAGACGGAGTTCTGAGTTGGTTCTACCCCCATGGAGTAGTGGATGCAGCATACATCAAAATGGCAGTTCTGGACATGTGCCTTTCCGTACTGAAGAAGCGCCGGGGACAAAACCCCATCACCTATGTGGAATACAAGGCCTGCCATCAGGAGATCATGGAGCCGGGACCCTGGAGGAATTGCAGGAATGCTTTAAAAATCTTCTTCTCCTGTACCGTGCCGCAGAAGAGAAAAAGAATCCCGGGCAGGAACTGGTGTCCCGGATCGATGAGATCATGGGAGAACATCTGAGCGATCTGCAGTTTTCGCTGGATGATGTAGCAGCGGAATTGTACATCAGCCCCAATTACCTGCGGCAGCTGTTCAAGCAGGCTTCCGGGCAGACCTTCACCGAACACCTGACCGAAATGCGAATGAAGGAGGCACAACGGCTTTTGGACGACGAAAGCCTGAAGATCTATGAGGTAGCAGAGCGCACCGGCTATGCGGATTCCCGGTATTTCTCCGTCTGTTACAAAAAATACTGGCATATTACCCCCACTGATTATCGCCGCACCCTGCAGGAAAGCGGCTAAGCGGGAATATGCAGAAGCAGATACAAGAATCGGAATTTTTTCAACATAATCGGGTATCCATTTCTCTACGTTTCAAAAAAATCACCGTATACTTATAATCAGAAATGCCTTCAGATAATCGTTAGGAGGAAACACTATGGAATCGAGGAAAAAAAGCCTTGGGAGAAGAATCCGGGAGGAGAAGACATCCTATTTGATGCTTCTGCCCAACCTGATCATGTTTGTTGTTTTCACCATCTACCCCATCCTGTGGACAATACGGTACTGTATGTTTGACTACAAGGGCTACGGCACCCCAAAATTTGTAGGCTTTGCAAATTTGCCCGCATTGCCCGGGACACTGTGTTCAAGACAGCCATCGTGAACACCTTCGTTTATGTGGGAGGCAAACTGCTGCTGACGCTGCCCATTGCATTTATGCTGGCGTTCCTGCTGAGCAAAAACACCCGGCTCAACGCCACCGGACAATCCATTATCTTTACCCCGACCATTATGTCCAGCGCTGTTATGGCGTTGATCTTCTATCTACTGTTCAACACTTACAACGGCGAGATCAACCGCTTCCTGACGTGGCTGGGTATTATCGATGAAAATGTCAACTGGCTCGGTGTAAAGTACGCCATGCTGACTTGTATCATCATTGCTGCATGGGGCGGTATCGGCAACTACATGGTTTATTTCATTGCAGGCCTCACCGGTATTTCTACAGAGGTATATGAGAGTGCAAAACTGGATGGTGCGAATGCAGCCCAGATCCTGTTCCGCATTACCATCTCTGCTGGCCCCCGTCATGAAGATGATCCTGATGTTGCGCTGGTGATCTCCTTTATGGATTATCAGAGTATCATGGTTCTGACTGAAGGCGGACCCATGAATCAGACCAACGTGATGTTCTTGTATATCTATCAGCTGTTCTTCCCCATCACCGCAGGTTCCTCTGTGGTGCAGGAGTTTGGCTATGGCGCAGCCTGCAGTTTGGTGGCAGCGTTGATCATCGGTGGTGTCACCGGCCTGTATCTGATTCTCGCCAAGCGGCTGGACGCAGTGACCGGTGAATAAGGAGGAACGGAAGATGGCACGGAAAAAATTAAAATGGTCGGATATGCGCCCCTCGGAAAAAAGAGATCATGTGATTTACCTGATCGGCCAGATCCTGAAATGGCTGTTTGTAGGTTCTATGTGTATCTTTACCCTTTATCCGGTGGTCTACACTCTGCTGGGCTCCTTCAAGACCAACGCAGAATTGACATTGGGCGGAAATTTCTTGCCGGAGAACTGGCAGTTCAACAACTATGTTTATGCTTTCCAGAAATTGGACTTCGGCAAGTATTTCCTGAACAGCGTGGTGCTGGCACTGCTGACGGTGGTGTTTACACTGATCACCTCTTCCATGGCGGCCTATGTGATCAGCCGCCGAGATTTTGTGGGCAAAAAGCTGATCTCTACGGCATATCTGCTCAGTATGTTCATCTCGGTTGGTTCGGTGGCGCTGTATCCTCTGTATACTCTCATGAGCCGGCTGGGACTGACCAAGAATATGGTGGGTCTGGCACTGATGCTTACCGGCGGCCAGGCGGCTAACATTTTTATGATCTCCGGCTTCATCAATGGAGTGCCCAAAGATCTGGACGAGGCTGCCACGATCGATGGCGCTGGCCCCTTCCGCATCTTCTGGCAGATCATCGTTCCGGCCATCAAACCCATTTTGGGAGTGATCGCGCTGTTTGCCTTCCGCCAGGCCTGGAATGAGTTTGTTACGGCACAGGTGTTCACTATGGCCAATCCCGGCCTCAAGACCCTGAGCGTTGCTGTTGCAAATCTGCGCTACTCCGCCAACGCTGCTGCTGAGTGGCATATCATGACAGCGGGTGCTTCCATTGCACTGCTTCCTATCCTTCTGGTTTATCTGGCCGCAAACCGCCAATTCATTGCCGGATTGACGGCCGGTGCAGTCAAGGCTGAATCAACACATACACGAAAGGAGTCTGTTTTGTCTATGTATCGACATGAGATCACCGAAATCGCGCCCCATACATGGTGTCTGAGTGAGTTTCGTCTGGTGAACGCTTTCCTCATTGAGGGTGAAGAGAAAGCCGCGCTGGTGGATACCGCTGCGGTATCGGCGACCTTGCCGGGGAAGTGCGTGCACTGACGGATAAGCCTCTGATCATTCTGCTGACGCATACACACTTTGACCATGACGGCGGTGTCTTTGAGTTTCCCGGCGTTCCAGTCTATGTGAATCCGCTGGATGGGGAGCATGTCGAAGAAGATCACAAGAATATGGAAAAGCTCATGGGCACCACAGATTACAACAAGATGCGCCGTTTCTATATTCAGTCTCGTGGCCCTATTCGCTGCCCGGATCTGAATCAGGAAGAACTGCTGAAATTGGTGCCCAGCCATCCTACTGAGGGCAGCTATCCCTGGCACCCTGTTAATGACGGAGACGTGATCGATCTGGGCGGTCGAACCATCAAAGCGATTCTCACGCCTGGCCACACCCCCGGCAGTACCTGCTTCCTGGATGCAGAAAATCATATCCTTTTCAGCGGAGATTGCGCGAATATCTCGATCATTCTGGAGCGGCAGCCTGAAAACGATATGCGGCTGGTGGATATCTGCAATTACACGATGACAAAGCTCTGGAATCAGGAAAGTTCTTTTGAACGGCTGGCCGTGGGACATGATGCAGTGACTTTGGATAAGCAGATCGTTCGGGATTATCGGGATCTGTCTGCGGGGCTTCTGGATGGCAGCATTACCGGAAAGTACGAGGAGACCGGGTTCCGTAAGGGCGATGTTGCACGTCTGGGTATGGCAGAATTGTGGTACCAATGTGACGCTTAAATTTACGATTGTACGAACATGATATGGGGCTGTTGCAAAATAGTCCAAACGAAAAATGAGATAGACTCCCTCGAAAGGGTGTCTATCTCATTTTTGTTGTAATCGAAATTTTGCCACCTGTAGCATTTGTCCAGTCCGCAGGCGGCTCCAGCCGTAATCTGAAACAAACGAGGAGGCTCGCTGTCAGTCAAAACCAGTCGGCGTAGCCCATGCGGACCAGATTGTCATGGCTGATCTTCAGGCTTTCATAGGGGTCACGACCATAGGTGTCATCCTGCTCGATCAGGAAGTATCGCTGCCGCCATCCAGACCGGCTTGTATGCAGGCAGAGATGGGCAGACTGGACCACCAGCAAAGCCCTCGCACTGTTGCGTGAAAAACGAGCGTCTGCGATCCGCCAATACCTGAAATACCGTCTGCACTATCTGAAAGCCGCCATGGGGTGATAAAATGGCCTATCTGAAATTGATGGACCTGCCCGATTGCAATGCGTGGAAAATCGTCAAACGTACCAACGCCTGCCTGATGGAAGATCCCTGTCATTGAATGTCCGCTCAGCTAGCGCTATAATAAAAGAAAACGGTAAGGAAGTGCACCTATGCTCTACCTCGGACTGTATGAACAGGTCATCAATAACGCACTGAACCGCGAGCTCGCAGATATCCCGGAAGCCTGCAAGTCCACTGCGCCCATCGACACAGCGGAGGCTGCAAGGTACTGGCGCAGTATCTGACCAACGTGGTACAGAAGGGTCTTGAGAACGTGCAGGACAACGGCGGCGGCATCGAGGCGCAGATCCAGCTGGCAAACCAGATCGTGACCACCATCCAGAACACCACACAGGAAGCTGACTTTTCCGCGCTTAGTGTTGACCAGCGGGCAGAGCAGCTTCTTGCGCTTTTGCAGCAGAATGACCCGCGCCTTGCTACAGGAAAAAGCGCAAAAGACCTTGACCGCCCGGAGACCTCTATTGCGCAAAGTTCCCTGTTTACCGGCGCTATCCATGAGCCGCAGATGTACACGGAGCTGAAAAAGGAGATCGTTTCTGCCGACCGCATTGATATGCTGGTCTCCTTTATCAAGTGGAGCGGCTTACGCCTCATCATGGACGAGCTGCGGCAGTTTGTGCAAAGCGGCGGTGAGTTGCGCATCATCACCACCTCTTATATGGCGCTACGGACGTGAAAGCCATCGAGGAGCTGCGCGCACTGCCCAATACAAAGATCAAGGTGAGCTACGACACCAAGCGTACCCGGCTCCACGCAAAGACCTATGTGTTTTACCGGGACACCGGTTTTACTACGGCGTATGTAGGCTCCTCCAATCTGTCCAATGCGGCAATTTCCAGCGGTCTGGAATGGAACGTCAAGGTGACCCGAAAGGACCTGCCGGAGACCATTGAAAAGATCGCAGCCACCTTTGAAAGCTACTGGAATTCCAGCGAGTTTGAATATTACGATGAAGGACAGCGGGAACGGCTGACCCGCGCCCTGAAGGCTGAAAAATACAGCGAGACCGACTACAGCGGAATCTACACCCTGGATATTCTGCCCTATTCCTACCAGCAGGAAATTCTGGACCGGCTGGATGCCGAGCGCACCGTTCGGGGGTATAATCGCAACTTGGTGGTCGCCGCTACCGGCACCGGCAAAACTGTGATCTCCGCACTGGATTACAAGCGCTTCTGCAAACAGCATCCGGGGCAGCCCTGCCGTCTGCTGTTTGTGGCACACCGGGAGGAAATCCTGAAGCAAAGCCTGTACACCTTCCGGGCGGTGCTGAAGGATGCCAATTTCGGCGAACTGTATGTGGGCAGCCACAAAGCCGACAGCATCGACCATCTGTTTGTTTCCATCCAGACCTTCAATTCTCAGGAGCTTGCCGCTAAAACGGCAGCGGATTTTTACGATTACATCGTTGTAGACGAGTTCCATCATGCAGCTGCACCCACTTATCAGAAGCTGCTGGAATATTATCAACCGAAGATCCTGCTGGGGCTGACCGCTACCCCGGAACGTATGGACGGCAAAAGCGTTCTGGACTATTTCGGCGGGCGCATTGCCGCCGAGATCCGTCTGCCGGAGGCCATTGACCGGAAACTACTTTGTCCCTTTCAATATTTCGGCGTCACTGACACCGCAGATCTGAGCAGCCTGAAATGGCGTACCGGCGGCTACGATAAAAACGAGTTGTCCAACCTGTACACCCTCAGTGGCATGGTGGCGGAGCGCCGCGCTGACCTTGTGGTAAACTCCATCCTGAAATATGTCACCGATATCGACGAGGTAAAGGGTTTGGGCTTCTGCGTTTCCATCGCCCATGCCCAATTTATGGCACGCTACTTTAATACCCATGGCATCCCGTCTATGGCACTGACCGGCGACTCTCCTGACGAGGAGCGCAACGCCGCCAAACAGCGGCTGGTTTCCGGGGAGCTCCGATTCCTCTTTGTGGTGGACATTTACAACGAGGGCGTGGATATCCCCGAGGTGAACACCGTTCTGTTCCTGCGTCCTACCGAGTCGCTGACTGTGTTTTTGCAGCAGCTGGGGCGCGGTCTGCGTCTAGCAGAAAACAAGGATTGCCTGACCGTTCTGGATTTCATCGGGCAGGCCAACAAAAAGTATAATTTTGAGGAGAAATTCTCAGCACTGCTCTCCAACACCACCCGCAGCGTCAGCCGGGAGCTCAAAGAGGCTTTGTCTCTGCGCCTAAGGGCTGCTACATTCAGCTGGAGAAAATTGCCGCAAAATATGTGCTGGATAATATCAGCGCCTCCTATGACCGCACCTCTGGGCTTGTGGCGCGGGCGGCTGCCTTTACCGAGGATACTGGTCTGCCCCTGACACTTGGGAACTTTCTCGACTACTACCATCTTGACCCGCGTGCGATTTACAGCAAAAAGGTCTGCTTCAGCAGGCTGTGCGTCCGCGCAGGGGCGGCATCTGATTTTGCAGAACCTTTGGAAGAAACCGTAACCAAAGCCCTTGCCCGCTTTGCGGTCATCGATTCCCGCAGGTGGATTCGTTTTTTGCTGGGGCTTCTGCCAAAATTGGATAACACCGACTTTGCGGCTCTATCGCCAGTAGAGAAACGGATGCTGCAAATGTTCTATGTGACCCTCTGGGGCAAGACCGCAGAAAGCTGGAGGATGAAGAAGTTCTCGATAACCTGTATGCTCTCTCAGACAGTCCCGTTTTGCTGGGGGAGCTGCAGGCACTTTTGCAGTATCAATATGACCGCATTGATTTTATTGACGAGCCGGTAGATGTGGGCTTTGATTGTCCGCTGGACCTGCACTGCACCTATACCCGCGACCAGCTGCTGGTAGCACTGGACTTTTTGAAGCCCGCCACTGTCCGCGAGGGCGTGAAGTGGCTGCCGGAAAAGCAGCTGGACGTATTCTTTGTGACCCTGAACAAAGCGGACAAGGATTACTCTCCCACCACCATGTACAAGGATTATTCCATTAATGAAAGCCTGTTCCACTGGCAGAGCCAGAGCACCACCGCCGAAAACTCTGCCACCGGGCAGCGCTACATCCATCACCGGGAAAAAGGAAGCCGTGTGCTGTTATTCGTGCGTGAGTTCAAGGCAGATGCCCGTTTTGGCGGTGCAGGAGCGTATACCTATCTGGGCACGGTGAACTATGTGAAGCATGAGGGCTCCCGTCCCATGAATATCACATGGAAGCTGGACCGCCCGATTCCTGCAAAGTTCCTCAAAAAGACCAACAAATTGATCGTGGGGTAACATACTATGGACGATATGCTGGCTCGCACCATAATTGAAACTCTTGCAAAAGGTATTAATTCTTTAACCGGTTGGATTCTGTCTGAAAATGATAGTTGTGCTCAGGAAGAAATTCAAGAAGCATTAAAAATCGTATTGGAACATTGCTCCATTGAATCTACCGCTGAATATCTGAAGTCTCTTCCTCGAAACAAAAAGGCAGAGCGTTATTCTCGCGCTGGAACAGCATGGTCGCAAAAAGAAGAACGTGAATTACTGCGGCTCCACCAGCAGGGGAACAGCATCAAACGAATTTCTTTGATTCTAAAACGTTCTACAGGAGCAATCGAATCCAAATTGAGAAAACTGGGTTGTCCACTCTATTATGAAAAATAATTCAGGAGATTTTCATGAAAATGATTCGCGTTGTTGCAGCCGTGATCTGCGACGATATTCAGACGAAACATAAAATTTATGCCACCGCCCGTGGCTATGGCGAGTATAAGGGCGGATGGGAGTTTCCGGGCGGAAAAATCGAGCCGGGTGAAACCCCGCAGCAGGCACTGAAACGAGAGATCCGGGAAGAGCTGGATACCGAGATTGAGGTAGGCGATTTGATTGGTGCCATTGAATACGATTATCCGACCTTTCATCTTTCCATGGACTGTTTCTGGTGTGAGGTGGTCTCCGGCAAACTGGTGCTGAAAGAAGCCGAGGCTGCACGCTGGCTGACTAAAGAGGAGCTTGATTCTGTTCCGTGGCTTCCGGCGGACCAGACCATTTTGGAAACTATCAAAAACTCGATGATATAACTTTGGCAAGCCTTATGAATTGCAAAATGATTTTTCAATTGCTATACTGGGCTTATCGATTTTTTTCGGGAGGATGCCGCAGTGACAGCACAGACAATGCAAATCGGGAACACACCTTGCCGCATTTACGGCGAAGACGATGCAGAATACCTGCTGCTCCAAATGACAGGTGAGCATGAGCTGCAAAGTATGGATTATGAAGTGGCGGCCATTGCTCAAAGCAGCCAGAATTTTCTGTTTGCGGCTATCCCGGTGGAAAGCTGGAACGATGCACTTTCTCCGTGGGAAGCCCCTGCCGTGTGAGGAAAGCAAGGGTTTGGCGGTAAGGCCGGGAAGACATTGCGCTTCCTGACAGAGCAGGTCATTCCCACGCTGAAGCAGCAGTATCCTCTCCCGGAAAATGTCAAAATCACTCTGGGCGGCTATTCGCTGGCGGGATTGTTTGCATTGTGGGCATCCACCCAGACTGATCTGTTCTATGGTACCGCTGCCGCCTCGCCCTCTGTGTGGTTTCCGGACTGGATGAAGTTTGAACAGCAGCACCCGATACAGGCACAGCACATTTATCTGAGCCTTGGCGACAAGGAGGAACACACAAAAAACACCATCATGGCTGCGGTAGGGGATAATATCCGCACGCTGCACAGCCGGCTTACAGAGCGTGGCGCAGACTGCACCCTTGAATGGAACAGCGGTGGACACTTTAAGGACGCTGATTTGCGTACGGCAAAGGCATTTCGCTGGGTGATAGAGGAACGCACATGACAATTTTGATTGATGCAGATGGCTGTCCGGTCGTCGATCTGACTTTGCAGATTGCAAAGCGGTTTGGCGTTCCGGTCATCATCCTGTGCGACACCTCTCACCAAATCGAGCGGGAAGGTGCGCAGACGCTGGTGTTCGATAAAGGAGCGGACAGCGTGGACTTTGCGCTGGTCAACCGGGTAAAACCGGGAGATGTGGTTGTGACGCAGGACTACGGGCTGGCCAGTATGTGCCTTGCCAAGCGCGCACGGGTGTTGAACCAGAACGGGCTGGAGTACACCGCCGACAACATAGACGCTCTCATGCTGCGGCGTTATGAAAACAAAAAGCTCCTCCGTGCCGGAAAGCACCCCAAGGGGAGCCCAAAGCGGACGAAGGAGCAGGATGTCAGGTTTGCGGATACGCTTGAGAAGATCTTGAACTGCAACCATTGATACATACTATGGGAAGTCTGGAGAAATCCAGTCTTCTTTTTTCATGAGAAAATTGTAACATTTTTTGCAATTTGGTTGCTTTTTGAGGGGGAGTGAATCGGCCCCGTCGTTCTTTCGGCTCGTTTTCTTGCATCTGCTTTCCCGAATCTGCTATACTGAAGTCACTTTTTTAATCGGAGGCTTTCATGACAACCCTTCTTCTCCTGCGCCATTCCATCCCGGAGCGCGGCGGTTCCAGCCCCGACCCCGGCCTTTCTGCCGAAGGTCTTCAGCGGGCCGCCGCAGTCTTTCAAAATGACGCTTTCCGCACGGTCTCGCTCGTCTGGTCGTCCCCTTCGCTGCGTGCGCTCCAGACCGCACAGCTGCTGGGGCTTCCCGTCCGGCAGGCACCCGCCTTGCCGAGCGCCGCACCGGCGACACGACCGGGCAGGGCGCTTCGTTCTGGAAACGCCAATACGAAGACCCGGACTTCAAAAATCCGGACGGCGAGTCCTTCCGTGAGGTCAGTGCCCGGATGGCAGACTGCATCCACGAACTGCTGGATTCGCTCCCGGAGGGGCAGAACGCCCTTGTCGTCTCCCACGCCGCCGCTATTTGCAGCTACTTGCAGCGCTTTTGCACCGTTGAGGTGACCGACGCCGCACAGAAGCTCCGCCGGATTACATTTCAGGGCGAAGTTCTGTTGGATGGGCACTTTTGGGAGGCTGATGGATTTGTGCTGCACATCGAAAATCGCCGCCCTGTTCTCATCCGCACCTATGCGCAGGAATGCCACGAGGGTGCAATGACCATTACATACTAAACAGACAGGACTGCTCCACAACATTTTGTGAGACAGTCCTGTTTGCTTAGATGCAAAGATTATTCTTTAAGTAATTATTCTTGACAGAATAATCTTTGAGGCGTACAATGAAGCTGAACCTGTCATCAAATCAGTCGTGAGGTGAGCCGCTATGTTTTTTGTTGACCGTGTACAGGAAATGTCCGTATTACAGACCGCTTATGAAAAGCCGGAATCTTCTTTGTTCGTTCTCTATGGTCGTCGCCGTGTAGGAAAAACCACGCTTTTGTCAGAATTCTGCAAAGAGAAGCCGTCTCTTTATTATCTGGCAACGGAGGAAAGCATTCAGGCAAACCGAAACGCCTTCCGGTTGATGGCTGCTGATTTTCTCCAGAACGATTTATTGAAAAGTGCAACCGATGCAAGCTGGGAGATGATTTTTTCCGTTCTTCTCTCTGCTCAGGAAAATAAAAAACTGGTCATTGTGTTGGATGAGTTTCAGTATCTGGGCAAGGCAGACAAAGCATTTCCTTCTGTTTTTCAAAAAATCTGGGATACTATTCTGAAAAACAAAAATGTAGAAGTGATTCTTTGCGGCTCTCTGGTTCACATGATGATGGAGCAGACTCTTTCTTACTCCAGCCCTTTGTATGGACGCAGAACGGGACAGATTCGGCTGAAGCAGATTCCATACGCTTATTACGACCGATTCTTCCCTGATCTTGATGAACAGACCCGCATTTTATATTATGCTGTCACAGGCGGTGTTCCGAAGTATATCGAATTATTTCATCCATGTGCCGATATTGATACCGCCATTCTGCAAAATGTAATGACTCCTCAGAGTTTTTTGTATGAAGAACCTGAATTTTTACTGCGGCAGGAGGTTCAGGATGTCGGAAGTTACTTTTCCATCATCCGTGCGATTGCATCTGGAAACATGAGGATATCTGATATTGCTTCTGCGCTGTCGCTTCCAGCCACCAGTTTGTCAAAGCCCTTAAAAACATTGTGCGATCTGGATATTCTGGAGCGAGAAGTGCCTCCCACCGAAAAAAATATTGAAACCAGCAAAAAGGGGCAATACCGCATTAAAGATAATTTTCTTGCGTTCTGGTTCCGATTTGTTTACCCCATGCGCTCTTTTATTGAAAGCGACCACCCGGAAATCGCAATGACAAAGCTGAAAACCGGGTTTATCCCCAATCATGTTGGCTACGTCTACGAGGATATTTGCAGACAAAAGATGTGGGAGCTGAACGCGCAAGGAAAACTGCCCTTTCTCTTTGACCGTGTTGGCCGTTGGTGGGGTGGAAAAGATACAGAAATCGATATTGTCGCCATTGATACCACAGACCGAAGCAAAATCATCTTTGGAGAGTGCAAATTTCATCAAAATGTTCCGATGCAGCTGTCGGAACTGCACCAACTGAAAGAAAAAGCTGCTGTCGTTCCGTGGGGGAATGCGAATCGAGACGAATACTTTGCTCTATTCTGTATCAGTGGTTATTCTGAGGACTTGCAGCAGCTTGCACAGGAAGATTCTCATCTTCTTTTGATGTGATTTTTCTCATGTAATAATTTGTAAATAGGACTGCTCCACAACATCTTGTGAGGCAGTCCTGTTTGCTTAGTACCCTTTTCATTGGAGCCAATATTTACACCTGACAGGAAAGGAGTGATAGTTTTCCACATGAACAAGCACTCACAGTTGAAAATCCGAGGCCACGCCAAATGACGCTAGACTATTTCTATGGGCAGTCGGGCGAGTTGTTCTCCTATTTCCGCATCCCCAAGGCACACCTTTTAACTTATCTTATCGGATTCGCACCCGGCAGCATGGTTCGGGCGTGACATCCTTGCATTCTCTCCCGCCGTTGGGTACACTGATGGTGTCCGCGGCAGAAGTTACATATTCAAGTGGATGCAAAGATACAGCAGTCTCAACAAACAGTAGTATTTTTAACAGATTCAACAGGCGACCGGTTAAAGTTCCTGTTGGAGAGAATTTAGGAGAGAACGGACATCTGCGGCCCGGTTTTTGCCGATGCTTTTGCGTTCCAAGCAGTAAAAGCGCAAAATAAAAAAGTCGCAGATTCGTTTGAATCTGCGACTTCTGGCGGAGATGGTGGGATTCGAACCCACGTGCCCGATTAAGGACAAAACGATTTCGAGTCTTTAAAATTGTTGGATGAAGCTGGTCCCTCGCGGCTGTCATTGGCAGCTGAGGGCATTCTTGTAACCTTCCAAAAGGCACGTCACACCGCAATTTGCAGGCAAAAATCAGCCGCTTTTTGCGAAATGACGTTAGAAAAAGCCTTTTTCACACAGGTCGTCAGCGGCTGCATTTCAGGTGTAGTTGTGTTAGATGTCCGTTAGAAATATGCAGTGCTGCCGTTGCTGTGCCAGCTCACAGCAGGCTTTCCTGTCTGAACGCAGCGTTTCCCGAAAGCCGGGAGATGCTGCGTTTTCTCTTGCCCGCATTGCTGAAAGGGAAGCCGCCATGTCAACATTCCGCGTCAATAAAAACGTCAACTACACCGTTATGAGCAACCACCACCTGCAGGATAAGAGACTGTCCCTGAAAGCCAAGGGACTGCTGTCCTATATGCTCTCCCTGCCGGACGATTGGGATTACAGCCTGAAAGGGCTGACAACCGGGTGCAGGGATGGCATCGACAGTGTGAGAAGTGCGGTTCACGAACTGGAAGATGGCGGGTATCTGTGTCGGAGCAAAGTCCGTGATGCCCGTGGCCGCATTATTGACTACAACTATGAAGTCTTTGAACTGCCGCAGAAAGAACGGATTGAAAAACGCCCTGCTCCAGTGCCAAATTCACCATCATCGGAAAATCCAATGTCGGGTTTTCCAACGTTGGAGAATCCAACACAACAAAATACTAATAAACAAAATACTAAAAGACAAAGTACTAATCTATCAGGCAGACAGACGAATCCGCAGATTTTGACCAGATGGAAGCACAGGTGCGGGAGGAGTTTCGGGAACGGCTGGAGATCGACACCCTTGCCCAGCGGTACGACCCCGACAAGTTGGAGGAGTTGTTGGACAACATTGTGGAGATGTACTGCTGTCCACGGCAGACCCAGTACATCGGCAAACAGCCGCAGACCACCAAGCCATTCGCTGCGGTTGGACAAGCTG
>ENA-OQEB01000109-OQEB01000109.1-human-gut-metagenome-genome-assembly--contig:-NODE-109-length-32277-cov-8.955832_pt1 | contig 32277 bp, 35 predicted proteins | sample MGYA00242787_ERZ504619 | MGnify/ENA primary metagenome ERZ504619 (study PRJEB26092, sample SAMD00036317) | human gut metagenome | host: Homo sapiens | study: EMG produced TPA metagenomics assembly of... | reverse complement strand
CAGAACCCCGCCGAGCCACCCCCATCCGTCGCCCCGTCGGTCGTAGCGCGCGTGCGCGGTGCAGGAATGTCTGCCTGCTGCGCGTCGCTACGCCTCCCGGCCTCGCCTTAGCCCCCGACTGACCCTGGGAGGATTAGCCTTGCCCAGGAAACCTCGGGTTCACGGCGGACGAGTTACTCTCTCGTCTCTCGCTACTCATGCCAGCATTCTCACTCCCATGCGCTCCACCGTCGGTCGCCCTCCGGCTTCTCCGCCCATGGGAAGCTCCCCTACCGATTCTAATGAATTAAAATCCCGCCGCTTCGGTGTCCAGCTTAGCCCCGTGTATTGTCGGCGCATGTCCACTCGACCAGTGAGCTGTTACGCACTCTTTGAATGGATGGCTGCTTCTAAGCCAACATCCTGGTTGTCTGGGCGGACGCACATCCTTTGCCACTCGGCTGGAACTTGGGGACCTTAGCGGGCGGTCCGGGCTGTTTCCCTCTCGAGCACACAGCTTAGCCCACATGCTCTGACTGCCGCGCTCTGGGCCGCCGGCATTCGGAGTTCGGTTGGATTCGGTAGGCGGCGAAGCCCCCTCGTCCATCCGGTGCTCTACCTCCGGCGGTGAACGCGCGACGCTAGCCCTAAAGCTATTTCGGGGAGAACGAGATATCTCCGGGTTTGATTGGCCTTTCACCCCTATCCGCAGGTCATCGCCGCCGTTTTCAACCGACGTGCGTTCGGCCCTCCACGGGGTCTTACCCCCGCTTCAGCCTGCCCACGGATAGCTCACCCGGCTTCGCGTCCGCGGCGCGGGACTCAAGTCGCCCTGTTAAGGCTCGCTTTCGCTTCGGCTCCCTTTCGGTTAACCTCGCCCCGCGCCAGCGACTCGCTGGCTCATTCTACAAAAGGCACGCCGTCACAACTGAAAGTTGCTCCGACTGCTCGTGGGCGCACGGTTTCAGGTACTGTTTCACTCCCCTCCCGGGGTGCTTTTCACCTTTCCCTCACGGTACTGGTGCGCTATCGGTCACAGGGTAGTACTCAGGCTTGGATGGTGGTCCACCCAGGTTCGGACCGGGTTTCACGTGCCCGGCCCTACTCAGGGACCGCGTCGCGCCGTCCGGTCTGGGTTCGCGTACGGGGCTGTCACCCGCTGCGGCCGGCCCTCCCATGCCGTTCCGCTCCCCAGCCGGACCTGCGCCCGGGGGCGGCAGCCCCCGGATGCGCGGCCCTGCAACCCCGTCGGCGGAACCCCTGCCGGGTATGCCCGCTCGACGGTTTGGCCATCGGTCCCCTTTCGCTCGCCGCTACTCGGGGAGTCTCGAGATTGATTTCCTCTCCTCCGGGTACTTAGATGTTTCAGTTCCCCGGGTTGTCCTCCCCGCCCCTATGTGTTCGGGGTGGGGATATGCACACTGCTGTGCATGGGTTCGCCCATTCGGAGACCCCCGGGTCGAAGGATGTGTGCTCCTCGCCGGGGATTATCGCAGCTTGCCGCGTCCTTCATCGGCTCCCTGTGCCAAGCATCCGCCGTGCGCCCGTGGTATCTTGCGGGACCGCATCGGGCCCGCGGGATATCCACGTGTCGCTAATTAATCTAATTAATCGATATCATGAATAGCGCTCGTATGTCGCAATTCGGGTATCTCATACCGCGGCACAGTAGTTGACTGTGCTCGCGATCAGATGCTCCTCACTCATATATAAGTGAATTCTTCTTGTTTGGATCGGATGAATGATTGCTATCATTCTGTCTTTAAATCGCAGAAAAGAATCGAGTCTGGAAGAGGATACTCTTCCATCTCTCTCCTATCGCTATGCGGCTCTCAAGGTACGCGGGTGCGACCCCGGGGACCGGGTGCTGCGGGGAATCATCCAGGCGACATCCACCGGACGGGCTCCTGCCCTCAATTCGAGTTAAAGTGTTTTCTCTCTAAGAATGTATCTCCCTAGAAAGGAGGTGATCCAGCCGCACCTTCCGGTACGGCTACCTTGTTACGACTTCACCCCCCTCACCCTCCACACCTTCGGCGCCTCCCCCCTTGCGGTTGGGCCGGCGACTTCGGGTGCAGACGACTCGGGTGGTGTGACGGGCGGTGTGTACAAGGCCCGGGAACGCATTCACCGCGGCATGCTGATCCGCGATTACTAGCAACTCCGACTTCATGGGGGCGGGTTGCAGCCCCCAATCCGAACTGGGGCCGGCTTTCCGGGATCCGCTCCCCCTCGCGGGGTGGCATCCCTCTGTACCGGCCATTGTAGCACGTGTGCAGCCCAGGGCATAAGGGGCATGATGACTTGACGTCGTCCCCGCCCTCCTCCGCCTTGACGGCGGCGGTCCCGCGTGGGTTCCCGGCATCACCCGATGGCAACACGCGGCGGGGGTTGCGCTCGTTGCGGGACTTAACCCAACATCTCACGACACGAGCTGACGACAGCCATGCACCACCTGTATGGGCTCCTCTCGGCCACGGGGTCTCCCCCGCTTCACCCATATGTCAAGCCCTGGTAAGGTTCTTCGCGTTGCTTCGAATTAAGCCACATGCTCCGCTGCTTGTGCGGGCCCCCGTCAATTCCTTTGAGTTTTAGCCTTGCGGCCGTACTCCCCAGGCGGGACGCTTAATGCGTTGGCTGCGGCACGGGGGATCGTCCCCCCACACCTAGCGTCCATCGTTTACGGCTGGGACTACCAGGTATCTAATCCTGTTCGCTCCCCCAGCTTTCGCGCCTCAGCGTCGGTCTCGGCCCAGAGGGCCGCCTTCGCCACCGGTGTTCCACCCGATATCTGCGCATTCCACCGCTACACCGGGTGTTCCACCCTCCCCTACCGGACCCAAGCCGCGGAGGTTCCGGGGGCTTCGGGGGGTTGAGCCCCCGCTTCGACCCCCGGCCTGCCGGGCCGCCTACGCGCGCTTTACGCCCAATGAATCCGGATAACGCTCGCCCCCTACGTATTACCGCGGCTGCTGGCACGTAGTTAGCCGGGGCTTCTTCTGCAGGTACAGTCTTGACTCTTCCCTGCTGAAAGCGGTTTACGACCCGAAGGCCTCCGTCCCGCACGCGGCGTCGCTGCGTCAGGTTCCCCCCATTGCGCAAGATTCCCCACTGCTGCCTCCCGTAGGAGTCTGGGCCGTGTCTCAGTCCCAATCTGGCCGGTCGGTCTCTCAACCCGGCTACCCGTTGTCGGCACGGTGGGCCGTCACCCCGCCGTCTACCTGATGGGCCGCGGAGCCATCCCCTCCCGTCGGGGCTTTAGCCGGGGTGCCATGCGGCACCCCGGGGTATCCGGTATTACCCGTCCTTTCGGGCGGCTATCCCGGGGGAGGGGGCAGGTTCTCCACGTGTTACTCAGCCGTTCGCCACTCGCTTCCCTCCGGAGAGGGGTGCCGTTCGACTTGCATGTGTTAGGCGCGCCGCCAGCGTTCATCCTGAGCCAGGATCGAACTCTCCGTCCAAAATGTATGGGCTTCGAGCCCGTCCGGTCCTCTCAGTCCATCGCTGATCGGTTCCGTTCGATTCATATGGTTCTATTTGATAGGAAAAGGAATTTCTCGGGGCCGCCTCTCGGCGGCCTTGCGAAAAACAAATCCAAGTTAGACCATTTCAAATGGTTCGATGTCTGCCCGGATGCGACACTCGGAAGTGTCCATCCTCGCAGTATCCGGTTCTCAAGGTGCACGCCTGCGCTGGTTCCCGGTCCGACCGGCCGCGCGGCAAGGAGATATATTGCCAGACCGCGAAGCGATGTGGGACGTCAATTCCACTCTTCACAAGTCCTACACAACTTATCGCTTCCTATATAAGTAATAGAAAGGCTGGTGCAGAAATACTGCGCGTATCAGATGATGACCCTTCGGTTAAGAGATATATAAAGATCGGTCACCTGTAAGTGTCTATCTACCCGCGCTTTTGCTATATAAACCAGCGCTTTCGATAAAAAAGATGGAGTGCCGCGCACAGTGCGACACTCCCCTAGCGATTCAACAGAATCTATTAGGCCTCGAGAGCCTTCTTGGCAATGGCAGCCAGCTCGTTGAAGGACTCGATGTCCTCATAAGCCATCTGGGCCAGGACCTTGCGGTCGAGCTCAATGCCAGCAACCTTCAGGCCGTGCATGAACTGAGAGTAAGAGATGTCGTTCAGGCGAGCAGCAGCGTTGATACGGGTGATCCAGAGAGAGCGGATCTCGCGCTTCTTGTTGCGGCGATCACGATACTGATACTGCAGGGAGTGCTGGACCTGCTCTTTAGCATGCTTGTAAGTACGCGAAGCGGCACCGTAGTAACCCTTCGCACGGTGCATAACGGTACGGCGCTTCTTCTTGGCGGCAACAGCGCGCTTAATACGTGCCATGTTCTATCAACTCCTAGACGGTAAAACGAAAAACGGGAACGCGAACTTAGGCGAGACGCGACTTGATGACCTTGCGGTCGGCAGCGGCGATCTCGGTCTCCTGACGGAAGCCACGCTTACGCTTGGTGGACTTCTTGCTCAGGATGTGGCTCTTGAAAGCTTGGCGCGCATAAGCTTGCCGGTACCAGTCTTGCGGAAACGCTTCTTGGTGCCGCTGTGGGACTTCATCTTAGGCATGAAATACTCCTTAATCGGTTACAGAACACTAGTTACTTGGTATCGCTTGCCGCTTTATCCTCATCGAAGGCGCTTAATCGGGGCGAGCAGCATAAGCATGTTACGGCCTTCCATCTTAGGCTTGGACTCGACCGTAGCGTAAGGCTTGAGATCCTCGGCGAGACGCTCGAGAACGTTAAGACCCTGCTCCGGGTGAGCCATCTCACGGCCGCGGAACATGATGGTGATCTTAACGCGTGCGCCCTTCTTGAGGAAACGCAGAACGTGGCCCTTCTTGGTCTCGTAGTCGCCAACGTCGATCTTGGGTCGGAACTTCATTTCCTTGACCTCGACCTTGGACTGGTTCTTACGAGCGGCCTTGGCCTTCATGGCCTGCTGGTACTTGAACTTACCGTAGTCCATGACCTTGCAGACCGGCGGCTCCGCGTTGGGAGCGATCTCGACCAGGTCGAGACCCTGATCGTCGGCGACGCGCTGGGCATCGCGGATGGCGAACAGGCCGAGCTGAGAGCCATCGACGCCAATCAAACGGCACGAAGATGCAGTGATCTCGTCGTTGATGCGGGTGTCATCAGACTTAGCTATTTTCCCTACCTCCATTCATAAAAAAAATAACCCGGCGCTTCTTTGCAACCAGGTCGTACACATAGACATCCTCGGTATGAGGAAGGGAATCTAAGTTGTATGACCAGTCAGCTGCTCATTGGCGCCAAAAGGTGGGAACCCTCGGGTTCCTCTTTAGGGCATTGCGGGAACAACGCCTTGCGAATAATAACACGTGCCGCGCGTTATCACATTACGTACACGAAAAAGGGGGCCTTGACCCCCTTGAAGCGCAGGTGCATGTATGGTGCCCGAGGCGAGACTCGAAGGGCCTTCGCTTCGCGAAGCCCCGGGCTTCGGGCGCATGGCGCCCTCGCCACGCTCCGCTACAAACAGGCCACGGCCTATTTGCTTAACGCTCCGCGCGCTCACGCGAGTTCGGCACGAAAAAGGGGGTCTTGACCCCCTTGAACGCTCACTTGCATGTATGGTGCCCGAGGCGAGACTCGAACTCGCACGTTGTTGCCAACGGTGGATTTTGAGTCCACTGCGTCTGCCAATTCCGCCACTCGGGCACGTAATGCGTGAGTTAGTTTATCACAGCTTTCTGTTGATTAGTCCGAAAATGGAACTTCGAGCATTTCGATAAGCTCAACCTTGCGCAACATCTCCCGCTTACGACATCCACGTCCGTCAACCGAGGCCTCGCCCATCTGGTTGTCATAGGGATCCTCGCGCATACCATCGAAAGCAGGCACAAATTCAGCCTGGAATCGGTTGTTGGCCACCATACGCCACGGGTCGAGATTGCCAAAGTAGTGACGACGACGCCATTCCTCCCCCATCCTGCGTGCCGAGGAACCAAACGATACGTCGGCGTTAAGCCAACCGGTCTGTGGCGTATAGAACTCAGCCCAATCGTGCGGCCCCACCGAATCGGGAGCAACATACAGGCCGCTCTGCCAACGGGCAGGAACGCCCGCAATGCGGCACATGGTGATAAACGTGAGCGCCATAACGCCGCAATCGCCGCGGAGCGAGTGTGCACAGTCGTCGGCAATAGATTCCAAAAGCAGGTACGGTGGCTGATAGCGATAGTCGATATGCTGTGTCAGGTAATCATAGATTGCACGAGCGCGATCGAGCGGATCCTCGAGCCCGTCAATGACACGCTCCGTCAACTGTCGCAGATACGGCGTAAACGCAATATGCGGACGGTCCTCGGAAGTGTCCTCGGGCAGCGGCGTGTCCATGCACGCATGCGATGGGAGCGCGCCACCATAGATATCGCAATAGGCAGCATCGATGTGATAGCGATAGGTCACCGAGAATGAATGTTCAGTCGAAGATATCCAAGAGGCAGTACGAGCCGAAACGTTTTCAGAGGCAACGGTACCCTCCGACGTCATATCGAGAACCTCGATTTGAGACTGTTGACGACAGGCGGCGGCAACGGGAAGCCACGCGCGAACGGCCTCTCCCTCCAGAGCCCCGGGGACAGACACGGATGCCTTAAGCGTGATGACGCGAGTCAACCCGTTTTGCGACTCCATCTCCCTGAGCATCTGGTTACGCAGCGCAATGCCGTCCGTAGAATCGGGACGCAGGCCCGGAACCTCCTTAGGGTACACGCGAAGCGAATCGAGGAAGTTGTCGAGAACGAACAGCTCGCCATCGATAAAGCGCCAGTCAATACGCTTACGATTAATCAGGTCATCAAACTGCTCTTCGGTAAACTTTGGCCACTCCTCGCGAATCATCGCAATAGCCTGATCGCGCGACACCGAAAAATGAAGCGGCGTCTCGAGCATGCGATACCGCTCGGCACGAATACAAGCAGCCAGCGAAGGCTCAGGACTCTGCTCCAGAAGGCGATCGCAGGCAGCAACAGCCTGCGTCAAATACCCGGCATCCTTAAGACGAAGAATCTCAGGCGGCAGTCCAATATCGAGATGACGAAAGTCATCACAGCAAACATCAACAGAGCAACCAACAGGACCTTCGTCAATAACCTTCCCATCCGAAGGCAAAACATCAACAACAGCCATAACCACTCCCGCGTCGAACGATAGACAACCCCCATTGTACCGAGATAAAAAAGAAAGCCCCCAACAAAGGAGCTCTCAACGCCGATAAACGGTACCTATAAAAATGAATTCAGACTTGTAACCCTGCGGCGTTAAACAAAGGAAGCCCCGTCCCCCGGAACTGTTTCCTTGGCGCGACTTCTGGCGAAGCCAGGGCAATTTATTCAGCCCAGTAACCCAGTAGCGAGTTAACAAAGGAGGCCCCGTTTCCCCGGAGCTGATTCCGTCGCGCGACTTCTGGCAAAGCCAGGTGAGCGCGAGGGAAACAGCGTAGGGGAAACGGGGCCTCCGACGGGAAGTTAAACCGCTACTTACGCCTTGTTGACGGAGCCAAACTCCTCCATGAGCTCCTTGGTGCGGGCAACGATGTTGTCGCGACCAGGCTTGAGGAGCTTGCGGGGGTCAAAGCCCTTGCCCTGCTGATCCTTGCCAGCCTCGATGTACTCGCGGACGCCCTTGGCGAAGACGAGCTGCAGGTCGGTGTTGACGTTGATCTTGGAGATGCCCAGGGAGATGGCCTTCTTGATCTGATCCTCGGGGATGCCGGTACCACCGTGCAGAACGAGGGGCAGGTCGCCGGTCTGAGCCTTGATCTCGCCCAGACGCTCGAAGGAAAGGCCAGCCCAGTCGGCGGGATACACGCCGTGGATGTTGCCGATGCCGCAGGCGAGGAAGTCGACGCCCAGGTCAGCAATCTGCTTGCACTCAGCGGGGTCAGCGAGCTCGCCGTTGGAGGTCACGCCGTCCTCGGTGCCGCCGATGCCGCCGACCTCGGCCTCGATGGACATGCCCTTGGAGTGGGCAAGCTCAACGAGCTCCTTGGTGCGGTCGAGGTTAAGCTGGAAGGTCTCCTCGTGAGAGCCGTCATACATGATGGACGTGAAGCCGGCTCGATGCACTTGAAGCAGTCCTCGTAAGAACCGTGATCGAGGTGAAGGGCGACGGGAACGGTAACGCCCGTGGCCTCGACGGCAGCCTTGACCATGTCGGCGCAGACCTTGAAACCGCCCATCCACTTAGCGGCACCAGCGGTGCACTGAAGGATCAGCGGAGACTTGGCCTCCTCGGCGGCCTGGAGAATAGCCAGGGTCCACTCGAGGTTGTTGGTGTTGAAGGCACCGAGAGCGTACTTGCCGGCCTCGGCCTTCTTGAGCATGTCTGCTGCGTTGACGAGCATAAAAGAAACCTCCTGTAAGGTTGCTCCGATAACGCCTCTGATTTTACCACGGCGCACCCGAGCATAAACGTTCGTTTGTTCACGAATATCGTCCAAACAGACTTTTTTGACCGTTTGCCCTACGAAATTGACCCGTTGGGGAAAAATAGCTTGACGTTTGGACGCTTCTCGTGCTTTAGAAGCTGACTATAAAGCTACACCTGCATGAAAGGGTTCTGCATGAGCTCGCGTGCCATGGTGGTCGAATCGCCATGGCCGGTTAGGCAAACGGTATCGGGCGGAAGAAGCCGGGCGAGCTTGGAGAGCGAGCGCAGAATCGCCGCCTCGTCGCCACCGGAAGATCGGTGCGGCCGTGCCCACCCGGAAACAGGGTGTCGCCCACAAAGGCAATGTTCCCCTGCTCGGTGGCAGCAAACAAGACGATCCCGCCCGGCGTATGCCTGGCGTCTCGATCACCTGCAGGCAGATATCGCCCACCTTGAGAGTATCGCCCTCGGCGAGCAGACGCGTCGGCTCCCCAGGTCGGACGTCTCAATGCCCCACATAGCTCGCTGTTCCTCGATGTTCGCATGCGGCACCGCCACATCCTTAGAACACAGCTCATACTGACAGCCCTCGCCAACGGTGGTTCGCACGCCGGCAACACCACCAACATGATCGGCATGGCCATGAGTGCACACGACGCCAAGCATGCGTACGCCGGGATGCTTGGCTCGAATATGCTCTACCAAGCGCTCGCCTTCCATGCGGGGTCGATAATCACACACTCATTGTCCGAAATAACAGCATAGCTATTGGTCTGAATGGGACCGTTTACGAGCGTCTCGATCTCGACCGACCCCTTGGGAGTTACATCCAAGGACATAGCACTCATGTCCCTCTCCTCTCTATAGAACTCGAGGCATCAAACGATGCTCGAGTGTAGCGAATATTGATAATGTGGCACGTTCGTCGCGACTAAACGCGGCGCTTAAGCTGGGCTCCACCCTCGCCGGGCATCAGGCGGCGTGCGTCGTAGACCGAGTCAACGCCGCTGATAGAGGCCAGCAGCGGATCCAGACCACTCGCGTCCGAGATCTCGACCATAAAGCGCAGGGTTGCAATACCCTCGCGGTTGGTCGACGTGGCGGCAGAAAGGATATTGCCGCCCGCATCGCCAATGGCAATGGTGACATCCTTGAGCAGGCCCATGCGGTCCAGGCACTCGACCACGATCTCGACCTGGAAGAGAGTGTCGGCAGCACCGTCCCACTCCACATCGATCATGCGCTCGGGATGCTCCATAAGACCCTTGACGTTGGGGCAGTTGGCGCGATGCACCGAAACGCCACGACCGCGCGTGATGAAGCCGACGATGTCGTCGCCCGTCACGGGATTGCAGCAATGGGCCAGACGAACCAGCAGGCCGCTGTTGCTCTCGCCCTTGACGATAATGCCGTTGCTGGCGCTCTTGCCGCGCTTTTGCGGCTTGCGGTTGGAGCCTCGGGCCGGCTGCTTCACGACCTCGGCGATAGCATCGGCCTTGGTGAGCTGCTCCTCGGGCTTGGGGTCCAAAATCTGCTCGACCTTGTTACCCACAGCGCGCGGGGCAACTTTGCCGGCGCCGACGGCGGCAAACAAGTCCTCGAGCTGCTTGTAGTTAAACTGCTCCGCCACGGCGTTGAGCGCACGCGTCGAACGCGGTGTAGAAATGCCATAGCCACGCTTGCGCAGGTCCTTGGCCAGTATATCGCGACCGGCGGCAGCGTCGTCGTCCTTGGTCGCGGCGGCAAAATAGCGGCGGATCTTTGACTTGGCGGAAGGCGTCTTAACGATCTTGAGCCAATCACGCGACGGCTTGGAACTCTTGTTGGTCAGGATTTCAACGCGGTCGCCCGTCTTGATCTCGTGCGTGAGCGGGGCCACCGCACCGTTGATTTTAGCGCCGACGCAGTGGTTTCCCACCTCGGTATGAACGGCGTAGGCAAAGTCGAGCGGCGTGGAGCCGGCACGGAGCGCCATGACCTCGCCCTTGGGCGTAAAGACGAAGATCTCCTGATCGAAGAGGTCGACCTTCAGCGAATGCAGGTATTCCTTGGCGTCGGTGATCTCATCAGACGCAGCCCAATCGAGCGAATGTTTGAGCCAGTTAATCTGGTCGTCCAGACGCTGGGCATCATTGGTCTTAGACGCAGACGAACCGCCCGACTTCTTATAGAGCCAGTGGGCGGCAATGCCGTACTCGGCCTGCTCATGCATCTCATAGGTTCGAATCTGAATCTCGAGCGGGCGGGCTGTGGGGCCGATAACCGTCGTATGGAGCGACTGGTAGTTATTGACCTTGGGCATGGCGATATAGTCTTTAAAGCGACCAGGCATGGGGTGCCACAGCGTATGCACCGCGCCGAGCGTGGAGTAGCAATCGCGCACCGAATGCGTGATGACGCGCAGTGCCACCAGGTCGTAGATCTCGGAGAACTCCTTGCCCTTGCGCTTCATCTTTTGGTAGATGGACCAGTAGTGCTTGGAACGGCCGTTGATCTGAAAGTCCTCCAGGCCAATGCGGTTGAGCTCGTCGGTGAGTGTCTTGATGGTCTCGGCCAGATAGCGCTCACGGACCTCGCGTGACTCCGCCACCATGCGCGCGATGCGCTGGTAGGCGTCGGGCTCAAGGTAGAAGAAGGACAGGTCCTCGAGCTCCCATTTAATGGAGCTCATGCCCAGACGGTCGGCCAGGGGCGCATACACGTCCATGGTCTCGCGAGCCTTAAACAGGCGACGGTCCTCGCGCAGGGCTGCAAGGGTGCGCATGTTGTGCAGACGGTCGGCAAGCTTAACGATGATGACGCGGATGTCCTTGGACATGGCGAGGAACATCTTGCGCAGCGTGAGGGCCTGCTTCTCGTCCATGCTGTCGACTTCGATGTTGGTGAGCTTGGTCACGCCATCGACGAGCTCGGCCACTGTATCGCCAAACAGGCCGGAAACATCGGCAAGCGAGGTCTCGGTATCCTCGACGGTATCGTGCAGCAGTGCGGCGCACACCACATCGCAGTCCATCTTGAGATCGGCCAAAATGATGGCAACCTCGACGGGATGGTTAATGTACATCTCGCCCGAACGGCGCTTTTGGTTGCAGTGCTTCTCGGCGGCAAAGCAGTAGGCCTGCTCCACCTTAGAGAAGTCGTCCTCATTCATATATTTGAGGCACAGGCGCTCCAGCTTGTCGTAGCTGTCCGCCATAATCTCGGGCGCAGCTCATCGGCATGCTTATAGTGCTCCATCTCCGAAAAAGGCTGGAGGGTGGAATCATGGGCGGTACGGGCTGCGGCATCCATCGAGGTCCCCTTCCCCTAGGCCCGCGGAACGATCGGGCGGTTAACTTTGGCTAGCATATCAGAAGCGCACGAATCGAGCGCCCAGCTCCGAAAAGCCGAGAACTCCATGCGCGAGCGTAAGCCCTCCAAATAGCGAATCGACCTGCTCAATTGCACGCGGCCGGGGTTTTCGGCCATCGCGATACGACGGGTGTCGTCAAACCCCGAAACGCGACAGAAACCAAGCTCTTCGAAGATTCCCAAGCCGCTTTCCACCGAGCGCTCGTCGACCGGCGTGCGCGCATCGATGGCAAGGCACATCTGCGCGATGTCGATATCGCTCGCGCTAAAGGAATCGTCCCCGGTCTTGCCGCGGTTGGAGCGCCACATGGTCTGCAGCGCGCGATAGAGCGTGACAAGTTCGTCGCGCTCGGGCGCATAGCAGTCGAGCAGGCGCTCGTTAATGCGGGCGTCGCGCGACGAATAGAGCAGATGAATCACGGCGGGCTGGCCATCGCGACCGGCGCGGCCGCTCATCTGGTTAAACTCAATGCCGCCAAACGGCATGTGATAGAGCACGACATGGCGAATATCGGGAAGGTTGACGCCCTCGCCAAAGGCAGATGTCGAGACGATGCAGCTGAGGCTGCCGTCTCGAAACGCCTCCTCTACGCGATGGCGGTCGGTGCGCGTAAGGCCCGCGTTGTAGAACGCAATACGGGTCGCACAGTCGGGAACGCGTTTGCGCAGCGTCTTGGCAAGCGCCACGGACTGATCACGCGAGTTGACGTAGATGACGGTCTTCTCCCCCGTCGCGACGATGGACACCAAGCGGTTTTCGCGGCTCGCAAGGTCTCGGTCGTCCTCGAGCTGCAAGTTCTCGCGCACGGTCTCGTCGACCACCGTACGGGTAATCGGCAGCACGCGGGCAAGCTCCGCCACGACCGGAGCCGTCGCGGTGGCCGTCGCCGCCATAACGACCGGATCGCCCAGGGCCTTGAGGATATCGGGCATGTCGAGATAGCGCTTCGGTCGCCGCCCTTGGCAAGACCGGCATGATGCGCCTCGTCAATGACGACAAACCCGATACGCCCCGAGCGCGCAAAGCGGTCGCGGTGAATGGACAGGAACTCTGGCGTCGTGAGCACGATACCGGTGCGGCCCGAAGCCAGGCCGGCAAACACGTCATCGCGCGCTGCCTCCACGGTCTCGCCGGTCAACACGCCCACGCCAATGCCGAGCGCAGCCATCGTCGACGAGAGGTGATAAGCCTGGTCGGCAACGAGCGCGCGCAGCGGATAGACAAAGATGCTCGCACGCCCGCGAAGGACCGCCTCGCGCGCGGCATGCACATGGAAGATAAGAGACTTGCCGCGCCCCGTTCCCATAACGGCCAGAACACTTTGGTGATCGGCCAAGGCGTCGAGCGCCTCGACCTGCGCGCGGTGCGGCTGGTTCGATCCGATAAAGCTATGGATAAGCGAGCGCGTCAGCTCGGTATAGGAAAGCTGGGCGAGCGTTTGGCGCTTGCGGGACTCCAGACGAAGACCGGCGTCCGCAGGCTCCACGCCGCGGCGAAGCTCACATGCCGGGTCGTCAACGCTGGGCGCCGTGGTATCGCGGACCAAGACATCCTTGATCATGAGCTTGGGCTTTACGCGACCTTGCCAATGCTCGGCCACGGCCTCGAACACCAAATCGACGGCGCTATCGCAATTGATGAGCTTATCGATCTGCGGCACGCGGAACATAATGGCCGGCACACTCGCGCGCCATCGGTCGCCACAAAGCGCATGTGCTCGCCGGTTTTGCCCACCACGGCGCGATCGCACATCGTCACGCCCTCGGCGGCCAGAAGCGGCACCTTATTGCCCTGGCCAAACGGCTCAAGACGGGAAATCTGCTCGATGGTCTCGATATTTAGCTCGGAGAGGTCAACGATGGCGGCGACCTCGTCAGTGTCCTCAAAGTCCTCGGCGGGAAGCTCCGATAGCACGGCCGAAAGGCGACGGCGGAACTCATCGAGCTTGGACGCTCGATGGTCACGCCCACCGCACCGGCATGCCCGCCGCGACGAATCAGCAGGTCGGAGCAGCGTTCTACGGCGTCGAACAGGTTGACTTTGCCCACCGAACGACCCGAACCGCGAGCGATACCGTCTCGATCGAGAACAGCAGCGCCGGCACGTGATAACGGTTGGTCAGACGGCTCGCCACGATGCCCTTGACGCCCTCGTGCCAGCCCTCGCCACCCACGACGATTGCGCGCCCACCGTCATAAGTCTCCTCGACCTTTGCCATGGCATCGCGCGTAAGCTCGGCCTCAATCTCGCGGCGTTGGCGATTGATTTCCTCGAGCTCGGCGGCAAGCGCGCTCGCTTCGATGGGGTCGCGGGCAAGCAGCAGGTCGAGCGCCAGCTTGGGATCGGCCATGCGGCCGGCAGCATTCAGACGAGGGATGAGCGAAAACGACAGGCCGTCGGCCGTAATGGTAGAAAGGTCGGCCTTGGCAAGTGCGGCAAGCGCGATATAGCCGGGGCGGGCCGTCACGCGCATCTGCTGGATGCCCTCGGCGACCAGTGCGCGATTCTCGGGCGTGAGCGGCATCATGTCGGACACGGTGCCCAACGCCGCGACCTCTATCAGCGAACGCCAATACGACGGCTTGCCCAAACGCTCGCCCAGGACTTGCACCAGCTTGAGCGCCACGCCGGCACCGGCAAGCTCGCGCGAGGGACCCTCGTCCTCGAGCTTGGGGTCGGTCAGGGGCACGCCCTGCGGCACCTGGTCGGACGGCTCGTGATGGTCCGTGACCACCAAATCGATCCCCAGGCTCTCCAGATAGGAGACCTCTTCCTTGGCGGCAATACCGTTATCGACGGTCACGATCAGGTTGGGTTGGGCGAGCTCGTTGACGCGGTCGAGCGCCGCACGCGACAGGCCGTAGCCCTCGTCAAAGCGATGCGGAATAAACGGTGTGACATCGGCGCCAAACGAACGTAGCGCCTCGGTCAACAGACAAGTCGACGTAATGCCGTCGACGTCAAAATCGCCAAAGACGGCGATGCGCTCGTGGCTGCGAATAGCACGCTCAACGTGGTCGGCGACGGCCGCCATGCCCGGAATAACGAGCGGGTCCGCCCAGTCGCGATCGAGCGAAGGCGTCAAAAACAGCTGGCCTTCCTCGATGGATGTAATGCCGTGCGCAACCATAATGCGCGCCACCAGCCCGGGTATGCCCAGGTCAGCCGAAAGCTCCTTTTCGAGCTCGGGGTTTTGCTGAGCGACCGCCCAGCGATGCGTCGTCTTAAGCGATGACATAGGCGCCCACCCCCGATAGGGGCAGGTCGCCGCGATACCTCTCACGGTTCATAGCGATGAGTCCTCTGTGTATGCCCGCTTCGGCAGGCAGATCTGTTGAACGGATTTATTATACCGTGCGGCACGGACGCAAATCGCCGCAGCACGCCGCGGTTTCGGTAAACGATACCGGTAATAGCCTCGAAATATTCGAGCGTTTCTGACGCACGGAGCATGCGAGCGTCTAGCATATCCATTCAAACCGGATTCACGAGCAAAGGGAGTCACAAGAGCATATGAAGCAATGGGTTGGACTGGGCAAGTTTCTCGCGGGGCACATGCAGATCATCGTTCCGATTTGCGTGGCGCTCGGCGTGCTCTTTCCCCAGCAGATCGGCGTGCTCAAGCCCATCGTTCCCACCTTGTTTGCTTTTATGACGTTCCAAGGTGCGCTCAGCAACACCTTCCACCAGGTGGCTGAGGTGCTCCGCCGTCCCCTGCATCTGATTTTGGCGTTATTTGTCTCGGCAGTGCTCATCCCCATCGCGGCGTATGCATGGGCTCACTGTTCTTTGGCTCCAACCCCAACCTTGTCTGCGGCATCGTGCTCGAGTACAGCGTGCCCGTGGCAGTCACCGCCTTTATGTGGATCAGCATGTTCGGCGGCAACGGCCCGCTCGCACTCACCATCATCCTGACGTCTTCGGTTATATCGCCCGTGACGATTCCGCTCACGCTCAAGCTCCTGCTGGGCGCCACCGCCGCAATCGATGTTCCGGGCATGATGCAGAACATGGCCTTTATGATTGCCATCCCTGCCATCCTCGGCATCGTGATCAACGAACTTACGTGCGGATGGGGGCACGAGAAACTCTCCCCCGCGCTCTCGCCCGCCTGCAAGTTCATGATGATGGGTGTCATCGCGTCCAACTCCACCGCCATGAGCGAGTACGTGCTGCACATGAATGTTGAGCGCTTGGAAGTCGCCCTCTTTATCCTGGCGTTCGCATCAGTGGCTTTATCATCGGCATCCTGGTCGCACGTGCCCTGCATCTGCCGTATAGCGAGACGACTACCATGTGCTTTACCTGCGGCATGCGCAATATCTCTTCGGGCGCCGTCATCGCCACGCAGTATTTTCCCGGCGAGGTCGTATTCCCCGTCATGTGCGGTACGCTGTTTCAACAGGTGTTGGCCTCGATTATCGGACATCTCTTTGAGCGCCTGACCGGCGAGGAGCGCGCCAAACAGCGCAAGCGGGTCAAGGCCGGGCGCGACGCGATGGCACGCTAGACTGTCCGCATTACGCGGGTGTTAACCTTGCTATACGAGCGTTTCCAGATGCGCGCGTAGGCGCTCAGCATCGATATCGAGCGTGGTCTCGGCATTGACCTGGGCCAAACGATAGCCCACAAAGTAGGGCGAAACCACCCAACGTGGCAGCGCCTTGGCAATGGTCCGGCCGTCCATGTGGTAGAAGAACAAGTTGTACGACTCCGCGCGACCGCCGTGGTGTTCGTGCAGGATATAGCGCAGGGCCACCTGGGTCGCATCGGCAAACAGGTCTGCTTCGACTTGGTCGCGGGCGTCGTCGCTGGCGGCGATTCCCTGTGGAGCCGAGATGTTGACCTCAAAGAATCCCATGATCGGCTCAGTTGAGATGTTGACCGAGATTCTCCCCCGCCGCCAAACATCGATGCCTTCAAAGTTTGCTGAGGTCAGCGCCGCATAGCCGTCCTCCTGTTCCAAGCCCACAATCTGCATGTGTGGATGGACGAGGCTGCCGCCCGAAAGCGGGCCTTTGTTCTTGTACATGAGCACACTGCGGTACTGTTGGGAATCGATCATCTGCTGCCAACAGCCCAGGGCAAACCTCATCACATGATGCAGCTCATCCGGTTCATAGGTCACCAGGTCGCGTCGTGATTGGCCGACTCGATCAATACGGTCTGACGGGTGGCCCGCAAGGTCTTGAACTTATTCTCGAGCCAGATGCAGTCACCATCGCGCTGGATGATGTTGGCGAGCCCCTCCGTGTCGCAAAAAGGGCACGCGGTGCCAGGGCGACGATTATCGTCGGGCTTGCCGCTCGCCTGCTGAACGTCAAATACCAGCGCCACGGGTTATACCCCCAGCGGCACGATCTTGGTGCCATGGAGCTCGGAGACGCCTAGCGCCGCCGTGACCGCGTCGCGATTTGCCGTAGTGATGCCGCCGCCGGGAAGGATGGTCAAACGATCGCCCGCATACTCGATTAAACGAGCCAGGTGATCGAAATTATCCTCGATCGACGTACCGGCAGCGCCGCCATGCGTGAGGATGCGCGTAACGCCGCAGTCGGCAAGTGTATCAATCGCATCGAGCTGAGCCTCGGGCGAGAGCTGGTCAAATGCCATGTGGAAGGTGATGTCAAGGGACTCGCGCTTGCACTCCTCGGTCGCGCAGCCCGTAGCTATAACGAGGGCGCCGAGGGTGAGTTCGTCGAGCGCCCAGCCGCCGGCACAGGGCTTGCAGCAGCCAAAGACCAGGCCGTCAACGCCGGCACTCACAGCAAGGCCCAGGTCCATCTCCATCATGCGCAGCTCGTCCTGGTTGTAATGAAAGTCGCCACCACGCGGGCGAATCATGCACATCACTCGCGCGTCATGCTCGTGAGCGTAGCTGACTGTAGCGCTGATAACGCCGGCGGAAGGCGTGGTGCCACCGACGGCGAGGTTGTCACACAGTTCAATGCGCCCCGCACCGGCCTCGATGGCCGCCGGCACTCGCTCAAAGTTCTCGGCACAAAACTCGCACAGCATAGATAGACCCCCAAAGACAGCAGATGTTTTCCGACGGGCATTGTCACACATCCCCATGAAGTTGCGGTGGAATAGGGACTATTTTGGCCTCTGGAGCCGTATTCAGTCCCTATTTCACCGCAACTCAGAATGATCTCTTGGGGACGGCACAGCTGGCCGAAAAATGTTGCCGATGGCGAATGTTGCGCAACAAGATTTCGGAATCCCGATTAACCATGGCAGTATCGCATTCGTATTTAGAGGAAAGGATTGCCATGTTTAAGAGCATCCAGAAGAGCGGAAGGATCGCAGCGGTCGCCATCGGCCTGATCGCAGCCCTGTCTCCGCTCGCAGCCCCTCCTGCAGCATTAGCCGGCGGTAGCGTACCGACGCCTGAACTGGAGAAGTCGTATAGCTTTAAGGTCAGCAGCGACGTCTCGCATATCAGCACGGGCGACGATTCGAAGTTCGGCTATTTATACGATTACGATTACGATGAGGATGACGGTTACAACTTAAAGAGCGTATCTCTCATCATTTTTAATGACGGTAGCGCATGCCCAATTGCCATCCCGGATAAAGGCCTTGAGTCAGGATGTCCCACATCCAACAATCAACTCTACTGGCGAGACGGCAATAATTTGGTCGCATTCTCGCCAGACAACCAAAGTCAAACAGTCCATCCCATCATTTCGACCAAATATGCCTACACCGAAGAAACCGTCTCTTACGACGGAAAAAGAGCCGCCGTGGAACATTATGATTATGAATACGAGCCCAAAAAGGTCGAAATCTATGATCTAAAATCCGACAAACTGATCCAGACATATCAATCAAATAAAGATGACTCTTCGTACCGCTACTCAAAAGACATGAGCCGTCTGTATGCCCTACAGGACAATAGCAAAGACGGCGTTGTCGCGCTTAGGGTTTTCAATTGCGATACAGGGTCAACGGAATTAAAAACGGTTAACGTGAAAAAAGATGATAGGTCTTCGGATATCGACGATATCGTCACCAGCTCTTACTCGGACGATATTTATCTTCAGAGCGACACCGCATTAATAAAAGCGGACCGCGATGGAAATATGAGCGTTGTTTTCAACGATGACGACCACGCACCGATTGGCCTTGTTCATACCCTTCGGCGGAGTTTTATGCCCTCTACACAAAGAAGGGATCGAACGATCTTTTTGAAGAGGATGACGGGGATTACTATCTCAATGAAGAGGATGCGAATCTTAGTATTTATGACCTGAAAAGTGACAAGATCATCAGCTCAATTGCTTTTCCCTTCGGCGATGGATATCTCGGCGACATCTCGCATGATGGCGGAATCATGCTTGGGACGTACTCAGACGATGACAAGTCTTCGGCATGCCTAGTCGATGCAAAAACCGGGCCAAGAGCGAGTTTGATTCTCATTGGTGCGGCCCTACTTTCATGAATGGCGATCGCGAGATTTGGACTGATTATTACGATGAAGACTCATCAACGCTTCACGTAAACATTTATAAATCGAATATCCCCCATTCGCTGCCTGAGGATGTTCTCTACTTTGTCCAGACTCACTTGCCGTTTGTTATTGGCGGTGGCGTGGCGATCGTCCTCATCATTGGTGGCGCGATTGTTGTCCTTTGCATCCGTAAGAAGCGCGCAAAGACCGCGAACGGTGCGACAGCCGCAGTGCCCAAGCCTCAGCGCAAGCAGCGTCGTCGTCAGAAGCGCGCCCAGCAGAACGCCGTTCCACCTGCAGCACCTGCGATGCCGACGGCACCAGCAGCCCCGACTGAGCCTGCCCGCTTCTGCCGTCACTGCGGAACCCCGCTCGTACCCGAAGCCCAGTTCTGCCCCACATGCGGACAAAAAGTAGACTAGCGAACAAAACCCAATAGCCCTCAACCACCAAGGCCCCGTTCCGAAACACTCCAGAACGGGGCCTTGTTTTGGTGCAAGGGGGTGGCGACCTAGTCGTTGGGGACGTTCTTAAACGACTAGTCATTCAAGAACGTCCCCAACGACTACCTGAAGTTGCGGTGGAATAGGGACTGTTTTGGCGTCTGGAACCCCCAATTAGTCCCTATTTCACCGCAACTTAAAAGGGGCGCTGACCGGGATAGTCAGCGCCCCTTTGTTGAATGGATTAACCACCAAGATAGGCCTTGCGGACGTTGTCGTCGTGCAGAAGCTCTTGGCCCGTGCCGGTCATGGTAATCTTGCCGGTCTCGAGCACGTAGCCGCGTGTGGCGATGGAAAGCGCCATCTGCGCGTTCTGCTCAACCAGGAGCACCGTGGTGCCGGCCTTGTGCAGGTCCTCGACAATCTGGAAGATCTGCTCAATCAGAATCGGCGCCAGGCCCATGGAAGGCTCGTCGAGCATGAGCAGCTTGGGGTTGCTCATAAGGGCGCGGCCCATAACGAGCATCTGCTGCTCGCCGCCCGAAAGGGTGCCGGCGACCTGGCGACGGCGCTCCTTAAGGCGCGGGAACTGCTCGTAGACACGCTCAAGGCCCGGAGCGACCGTGGACTTGGGCTGTGTATAGGCGCCCATCTCCAGGTTCTCCTCGACCGTCATCTGCAAAAAGGCGCGACGGCCCTCGGGGACCTGAGCCAGGCCCTTACCCACCAGCTTATCGGCGGGCGTATGGGTAATGTCCTCGCCCATAAACTTGATGGAGCCGGTCTTGGAACGCAGCAGGCCCGAGACGGTTTTAAGCGTCGTAGACTTACCAGCACCGTTCGCACCGATCAGAGCAACGATCTCGCCCTCGTTGACGTTAAAGGAGATGTCCTTGATGGCGTGGATGGCGCCGTACCAGACGTTGATGTTGTAGACGGAAAGCATCGGCTCTGCCATTTAGTTCTCCCCCTTATCCTGCTTGCCCAGATACGCCTCGATAACGGCGTCGTTGTTCTGGATTTCCTCGGCCGTGCCCTTGGCGATGACCTTACCAAAGTTGAGCACGCAGATGCCCTCGCAGATGTTCATGACGAGCGACATATCATGCTCGATAAGCATGATGGCAATGCCGAAGGTGTCGCGAATCTTGACGATGTTCTCCATGAGCTCTGCGGTCTCGGACGGATTCATGCCGGCGGCAGGCTCGTCGAGCAGCAGCAGCTTGGGATTGGTGGCAAGTGCACGGACGATCTCCAGGCGGCGCTGAGCGCCGTAAGGCAGCGAGCCGGCCTGTTCGTTTGCCAGATGTTCCATATCAAAGATGGACAGCAGCTCCATGGCACGCTCGTGAGCAGCCTTCTCGTGCTTCCAATACGTCGGCAGGCGCAGCACGCCCTCAAAGCCGGAGTAACGCTCCTGGTTATGCAGGCCGACCTTAACATTATCCTCCACCGTCATGGTGTTGAACAGGCGAATGTTCTGGAACGTACGGGCAATACCCATGCGGTTGACCTGATAGACCGACTTGCCCGAGGTGTCCTCGCCGTCGAGCAGGATGGTGCCGTGCGTGGGCTGGTACACCTTGGTGAGCAGGTTGAAGACCGTGGTCTTGCCGGCGCCGTTGGGACCGATCAGACCGGCAATCTCGGTCTTGCCGATAGTCAGGCTAAAGTCGTCGACTGCCTTAAGGCCACCGAACTCAATGCCCAGGTGGATGCACTCGAGTGCAGGGCACTCGCCCAGGTCGCGGTCGGGAACGATGGCGCCAGAAGGATACGGGACCATCTTGCCCTTCTTGAACTCAAATTTACTGGGCATCGGCTGCCACCTCCTTCTTGGAAGCAAAGCGATCCTTGACGCGACCGAAGAACGCCTTGAGCTGCGGGTTGTTGGTAAAAATCATGACCAGGATCAGCACGATGGCGTAGATGAGCATGCGGTAGTCCGAGAACTGACGGAGCAGCTCGGGAAGCACCGTGAGCAGCGCCGCCGCGATGACGGAGCCGCGCATATTGCCCAGACCGCCCAGGACCACGAACACCAGAATGAGGATCGACGTGTTGAAGTCGAACTTGGTGGCGGAGAGCTGCGAGAAGTTACCGCCGAAGAGGGCTCCGGCAGCACCGGCGAGGGCAGCGGAAACCACGAAGGCGATCATGCGGTACTCGGTGACGGAGATGCCTACGGACTCGGCTGCAATCTTGTTATCGCGCACGGCCATAATGGCACGGCCGGTACGGCTGCGAACCAGGTTGAGCACGATCACGAGTGCGACCATGACCAGGATGGCACCGGCGAGGAAGGTCGAGTACGTCGACACGCCCGAGGCGCCCTGGCGCCCTTGATGATGGCGGTGCCGTCCTCGAGCAGGTGCAGGTCGTCGATCGTGGAGTTGCCCGTGATGTTAAAGATCACGTGCAGGCCGCGGGAGTCGACGCCCACAATGAGGCAGGTGACGATCTCTTTGATGATCTCGCCAAAAGCCAGGGTCACGATAGCCAGATAGTCGCCGCTCAGGCGCAGGACCGGGATGCCGATCAAGAAGCCCAGGATGGCGGCAGCGATGGCGCCGACCACGATGCTGATGATAAGGCGCACCGGGTCGGAGGGAACGGCGCTCTCAAGGGCGACCGCGGTGACGATGCCCGTGTAGGCGCCGACGCTCATAAAGCCCGCATGGCCCAGCGACAGATCGCCCGCGATGCCGACGACAAGGTTGAGGGAAATGGCCATGACGATGTAGGCCGTGATGGGAACCAACTGACCGGCGATCATGCGCGGAATCATGTGGTTCGACTGCATAAAGAACACGATGCGAAGGCCACGATGCACATGGCGTACGTAACAAAGTCGTGACGCGTCTGCTTATCTTTAAGAAACTTCATACCGCTCACCTACACCTTCTCGGGGACGTACTTGCCCAAGAGTCCGGCAGGCTTGACGAGCAGGACGATGATCAAAACACCAAAGACGATGGAGTTGGCAAGGCTCGTGGAAATGTAGGCCTGCGCCATCGCCTCGATGATGCCGATGAGAATGCCGCCGACAAAGGCGCCGGGGATGGAACCCGATGCCACCGAAGACGGCGGCGTCGAAGGCCTTGATGCCAGGCATGGCGCCCGTCGTAGGCTGCAGCACCGGCGAGTAGGAGCACAGCAGCACGCCGGCGATGGCGGCAAGGGCAGAGCCTATGGCAAACGTCATCGAGATGGTGCGGTTGACGTTGATGCCCATGAGCTGAGCGGCGGCCTTGTCCTCGGACACGGCACGCATGGCTTTGCCCATCTTGGTCTTTCCTGTAAAGAACATCAGGCCGGCATGATAACCAGGCAAGCGACGATGGTGACGAGCGAGACGGCGCTTACGTTGAACTTGGCCAAGAACTCCGGCACCTGGAAGGTGACGAGCGAAGTGAAGTTCTTGGGCGTGGCGCCCCACAGAAGCTGCGCGGCGTTCTGCAGGAAGTAAGACACGCCGATAGCCGTGATCAGAACGGCCAGCGGGCCCGCCTGACGCAGCGGCTTATAGGCCAGACCCTCGATGAGAACACCGAGAACGGTACAGACCACACAAGAGAGAACTACAGATGCCCAGCCCGGGAGGCCGAGATACGACGTGGCGCAGAACGAGACATAGGCACCGACCATGATGACATCGCCGTGAGCGAAGTTGAGCATCTTGGCGATACCGTAGACCATGGTGTAGCCCAACGCGATGATGGCGTAGACGCTGCCCATGGACAGGCCGTTGACCAGGTATTGGATAAAGACCGTCATGTTCCACATCCCCCTTTCGAATAGGTTTCCAGTTAATGTATGAAACAGGGACGTTACATCGTCCCTAGATACCAAGCAAGCAGGGAAGGCCAAAACCTCCCCTGCTTGGGATCAAAACCGCTCTATGTAAGGCGGCCTATTAGGCCTGTACGTACTTGCCATCGGTGATGACGTACGCCGTGGGCTCCTTCTGAACCTGGCCCTTATCGTTCCAGGTGAGCTTGCCGGTCAGACCGTCAACGGTAATCTTGAGCATAGCCTTGGACAGCTTCTCGGCGGCCTCGGTCGGATCGGCGTCGACTCCAAGACCGGCCTCCCTGACGGCCTCGGCCACCGCGTGCACGCCGTCGTAGGCGTCGGCGGCAAACTGGTCGGGGGTATCGCCGTACTTATCCTTGTAAGCGTTGACGAAGTCGGCGTTCTTCTCGTCGTCGGCAGAGAACGGGGTCATGAGCAGCAGACCCTCGGCAAGAGAGGTATCGAAGCCCTCAACGCCCAGGATGCCGTCCATGCCGTCGCAGCCCATCATCTTGACGTCGTAGCCATGTCCTTGGCGTTCTTGAGCAAAACGGACGCCGGCGTGTAGTAGATCGGCGCAAAGATCATGGTGGCGCCGGCCTGCTTGGCCTTGGTCAGCTGGTTGGTAAAGCTCGTGGCGGAGTCGTCCTTAAAGGTCTCCTCGTCGACAATCTCGAGCTTGGACTCAGCGGCCTGGGCCTTAAAGGAATCTGCGATGCCCGAAGAATAGGCGTCGCCGGAGTTATAGAACAGCACGAACTTCTCGTCCGCATACTTCTGCGCCAGGAACTTGGCAGCGTTGACACCCTGGTTGGGGTCGGTGAAGCAAACCTGGAAGACGCAATCCTTGCCGTCGGTGACGTCCTCGGAGGACGCGGACGGGGTGATCATGAACGTCTTGGGGTCGTTACCACACTCTGCGGCAACGGCAACCGACGCACCCGTGGTGGTCGGACCGACGAGGGCCTGCATGCCCCAGTCGAGCAGGGTGTTGAAGGCGTTGACGGCCTTCTCGCCATCGGCCTGGTCATCCTCGGCCTTGCTGGCAAGCGGCAGCTCCTTGGTCGAGAAATCCTTGCAGCCGAGCTCGACACCCTGGGTAACGGACTTGCCGTAGGACGCGTTGGCGCCGGTCAGCGGGCCGATGGTGCCGATCTTAAACGAAGCGTCGCTCGAAGCGGAACCGCTGTCGCCGCCGTTGGAGGAGCAGCCAGCTAGAATGGACATCGCCCCCAGACCTGCTGCGCTCGCGATAACGCTCCTGCGATTCATAACAGGGTTCAATGACTTACCGGTGAGGCTCGACATGCGGCTCTCCTCTCAAATCTCGTCGGGTTTCGGTTGCCCGACAGGCCATCCTTCGCCGTGTTCGGCGTTCGCAAAATAGTAGACGCTTTAGTTGAGAAAAGTGGCGATTATTTCAACTTTTCTTTTGCTTTGTCCATTTATCCATATTTATGCGTATTTCTATCGGTTTATGCAGTTTAGCCACTTTATTATGTGAAAGTAATGTTTCTGTTCTGTTACAAGCGCCCTTGCCCTGAATAAAACGGCCTCACCGGTAGCGCTTTATGCGCACTTAGGCGGCGATGTACTTGCCATCCTGAATCACATAGGCCGTAGCGGGCTTTTCGACCTGGCCTCGTCGTTCCACGTGAGCTCGCCCGTCAGGCCTCAATCTTGATCTTGCGCATGGCCTTGGCAAGATCGTCGGCAATGTCGGCACCATCGGCCGTAATATCGATGCCCGCCTTGTCGATGGCCTCGGCGATGGCGTGGACACAATCGTAGGCGTCGGCGGCAAACTGGTTAGGCGTCTCGTCGTAGGCATCCTTATAGGCCTTGACGAAGTGGCATTCTTCTCGTCATCGGCGGAAAACGGGGTCATGAGCAGTACGCCCTCGGCAAGAGAGGTATCGAAGCCCTCCACAGAGAGCAGGCCGTCCATGCCGTCGGTACCCATGAGCGTCATGTCGTAGCCCATGTCCTTGGCGTTCTTGAGCAAAACGGACGCCGGCGTGTAGTAGATCGGCGCAAAGATGAGCGTGGCGCCGGCCTCCTTGGCCTTGGTGAGCTGGTTGGTAAAGCTCGTGGAGGAATCGTCCTTAAAGGTCTCGGTATCGACGATATCAAGTTTGGACTCCTTGGCCTGCTCGGCAAAGGCATCGGCAACACCCGAGCTGTACGTATCGCCGGAGTTGTAGAACAGGGCGATCTTGGCGTCCGCGTATTTCTCGGCCAAGAACTTCGCAGCGCTGGCGCCCATGGTGGGATCGGTGAAGCAAACCTGAAAGACCGTGGTCTTATCCTTGGTGACGTCGAGCGACGAGGCCGAAGGCGTGACCATGAGCATATCGTCGGCGATCTCGCCCGAGACGGCGACGGCGGCACCAGTCGTGACGGGGCCGACGAGAGCCTGCATGCCCCAGTCGCACAGGGTATTGAAGGCGTTGATAGCCTTCTCGCCGTCAGCGACGTCATCCTCGGACTTAAGCGAGAGTTTGAGGTCCTTGGTCGAGAAATCCTTGGCGGCGAGCTTGGCACCCTTCTCGGCCGAAACGCCATAGGTTGCCGCGGCGCCGGTCAGAGGGCCGATGACACCGATCTTGAAGGTCTTGCCGTCATCGGCGGAGCCGCCCTCCGAGCCACCCGACGAGCAACCAGCGAGTGCCACGGTGCTGCCGAGCGCCGCGGCACCGGCGAGAAAGTTCCTACGGCTGAGCGTGCTGTTGATGTTGAACATGGTGTCCCCCTTTTCGCTGGCCGCAGTGCGGCCGTCTTGCGGTACGGGGCAAACCTTATGGCGCAAACGTTGACAGTTTGTTACGGAGTTTCGTTTGTAGCGAGCATGTTTCCAATGTTTCCGCAGCGTTTCGGGGGTGCCGTTTTGTGCGACTCCTGTTGCCTGGCGAGCACGCGCCCTCGGTTCACGCTAGAATGCACTCAACCTTTAAGCGGTTAATCCATCCATAAGATGCACGAAGGAGCTATCTATGAGCGAACCCCTGCGCACCGTGAACGTCGGTCTGATCGGTCTGGGAACCGTCGGCGGCGGCGTGGCCCGTCTGATCAAGAGCCACCACGATGAGTACCTGGCAGCCTACGGCATCGACCTTAAGCTGACCCGCGCCTGCGCGCTTGCTTGGGAGCAGGCCGAGGCGGCAGGCATTGAGCGCGAGGCCTTTACGAGTGACTGGCACGACGTCGTCACCGACCCCGCCGTCGACATCGTCGTCGAGCTCATCGGCGGCGAACATCCCGCAACCGAGATCTTCACCACTGCCTTTGAGCACGGCAAGCACGTCGTCTCTGCCAACAAGGCCCTGCTGGGCCGTCACGTCGAGACGCTTGCCGAGAAGGCACGCGCGTGCGGCGTGCAGATTAAGTGCGAGGCCAGCTGCGGCGGCGGCATCCCCATCGTGAGCACGCTTGAGCATGACCTGGTGGGCAACAAGATCCTGACCATCGCCGGCATCCTTAACGGCACCACCAACTACATCCTGTCGCGCATGGACGCCGAGGGCGCCGATTACGCCGACGTGCTCGCCGACGCACAGGCTAAGGCTATGCCGAGGCCGACCCGTCCGCCGACGTCGACGGCTTCGACGCCGCCAGCAAGACGGCGATCCTCGCTTCCATCGGCTTTGGCACCCGCGTTACCACCGACGATGTGTACCAGCAGGGTATCCGTACCATCGGTGCCGAGGACATCGCCCAGGCCCGTGAGCTCGGCTACACCATTAAGCTGCTCGGCATCGCCCGCAACACCGACGCCGGCGTCGACGTCCGTGTGCATCCCACGCTGATCCCCGCCGACCACATGCTTGCCAAGGTCAACGGCGCCATGAACGCTGTCTACGTGGTGGGCGACGCCGTGGGCGAGACCATGTTCTACGGTGCCGGCGCAGGCTCCTTCCCCACCGCGAGCGCCGTCGTGGGCGATATCCTGTCGCTCTCCGAGCAGATCAGCCGCGGCGTGGCTCCGCTGCCGAGATTGAGCCCTATGGTCACAACCTCGCCTTTAAGCCCATGGACGAGCTCCAGACCAAGTACTATGTGCGCCTGAAGGTCGCCGACCGCGTGGGCGCCCTGTCCGAGACGGTCGATATCTTTGCCAAGCACAACATCTCGATCTCGCTCATCAACCAGGTCGAGGACGGCAAGTCGGGCGTCAGCGATGCCTGCTCGGTCATCTTCCTAACGCACCGCGCGCTCGAGAAGGACGTCCAGGCTGCCGCCGCCGAGCTTGCCAGCGTCGACTGCGTGGCCGAGGTCGCCAACGTCCTGCGCATCGAGGACGTCGAGGCCTGGACAGAAGGCGTCATGGCCAACTAGTCCACTACTTCGAACCTCAACGAAGCCCAACGCAAAAGGCGCGCTGTCTGCATCAACCGCAGGCAGCGCGCCTTGTTCTGCTTGCAGGGGAAGCTGCGTCCCGGTATTTCAGCTCAGAACGGGGCGCAGTTTCCCTCAGGGCCTTCTTTCAGAAACTATGTCCCATTCTGGGCGCGGATTCTGGGACACGCTTTCCGTAACGGGCCTCTCGCGGAAAGCGCGTCCCACTCTGGACGCGGATTCTGGGATGCATTTTCCGCGACGGCGTTGGCTACCTGCCGTCGTCGTCCTGGGCTTCATCGCGCGCATAGAGCTCCAGCATGCGGCGGCGGTATTCGCGCACGGCGAGCTTGGCGCGCTCCAGGCGACGGCGTTCGAGCGGGGTGAGCTTGCCGGGGTCGATCTCGTCGCCGTAAGTCTTATCGGCAAGCAGGTGCGCCGCGTCCACGATGCGGGCATCGATGTGGTCGCTCGCTGCCTCGGCGGAAAAACGCTCGGCAATCGTATCGAGCGTAGGCAGGCCCTCGAATACGCGACCATGGCCATGCGAAGTCAGCAGCTCGTGCTCACGTGCGAGCAGGCTCGCCAAATCGTGATGGGCGCGCAGGATGTCGAGCGCATCGGATGGATGCTCGGCAACCTCTGCCACGGCGGCGACCGGCGCGGCGTCGACCACGCGGTAGAAGAGCTGCGCGAGCAACGGCATCAAGAACACCGTGATGGCACCGGCGGCAACCATGACCGACGCAATATCTTGCGACAGCGCGCCCGCGTTGACGGCAACGCTTGTCACGGCAACGATGATCGGCAGGGCCGTGGTGCAGTACAGGGCCACGGTAATGCGACCATACGCCGACACATCGCGCGTCGCAGGACAAATGCTCATAGAGATGAGAATGGGAACGGCACGAATAATCAACAACGCCACGATAAAGCCCACGAGCAGACCCGGGCGCGACGCCACGGCCGTCAGATTGATCTTTGCGCCCGATACGGTAAAGAATACCGGAATCAAAAAGCCGTAGGCCAGGCCATCGAGCTTGGTCTCGAGCGTATGGTTGCCCTCGGGGATGATATAGCGCAGGACAAAGCCGGCGGCAAAAGAACCCAACACGATGTCGAGATCAAAGACAGCCGAGAACGCCACGAGTGTGACCAGGATGAGCACCGTCAGGCGCACGAAGGTCTGCGACGTGGTATCGGCGCGTTCCTCGACAAACGCAAAGAAGCGGCTGCCGACGCGCTTGGAGCGGCTTGGGACCACGGCCAGCAACACGCAAACCACCGCAAACAAGCCAAGGATTACGAGCGTTTGGATGCCAGTGCGGGCAGACAGCAGCACCGACATGGCGAGCACAGGGCCGAGCTCGCCCCAGGTGCCATACGCGAGAATCGAGTCGCCCACACGCGTGCCAGTGAGCGAGCGCTCACGCATGATGGGCACGAGCGTGCCGAGCGCCGTCGAAGTGAGGGCAAGCGTCACGGCGATACCGTCGAAATGACTGACTGAGAACCACGGGGTAAAGCGCACGGCAAGCCAGGCGATACCAAACGTGACGACCCACGTCGCCAAGCCGTAGCGCCCCTCGACGCCCGTGATGCTCTTGGGGTCGATCTCAAAGCCGGCAAGCAGGAACAAAAAGGCCAGGCCGAGCTCGGACACGAGCGAGACCTCGGCATCTACATGGATAATGTCGAGCATATGGGTCCCAGCACCGCGCCAAACACGAGCAAAAAGACCGTCTCGGGAACGGGTTTCCCGGGAATCGCCGAGGCGATAAAAGGACTCGCAAAGGCCACGAGTGCGATGATGGCGAGCGAAACGAATGCCATGTGATGCCTTTCTCTTGTTTGCGCTTCACTGTAGCACCCTCGCCGTCCTCAACGCGCCGCGAGCTGTCGTATCATAGTGAGGTTTACAAACATGTGGCTCAAGGCGACCGCGAGGCTTGCCCCGTAAACCGACCGCTGCCGCATACCGTACCGTACGCCCAACCGATCAGGAAGGCAGGAACCAATGGTCTCTCGTATCTACGTGGAGAAGAAACCCGGGTTCGACGTCGAGGCTCAGCAGCTCAAGGGCGAGCTGACCGAAATTCTCGGCATCAAGGGCATCGAGGCCCTGAGGATCATCAACCGCTACGACGTCGAGGGCATCGACGAGGAGCTTTTCCGCTCCTGCGTGCCGACCGTCTTTAGCGAGCCCCAGGTCGATGTGACCTACGACGAGCTCCCCGCAAGCGATGGCGCCGTCTTTGCCGTCGAATTCCTGCCTGGCCAGTTTGACCAGCGCGCCGACTCCGCCAGCGAGTGCGTGCAGCTCATCAGCCAGGCGAGCGCCCCGCCGTGCGCTCCGCCAAGGTCTATATGATCTCGGGCACTCTGGACGAAGCCGCCATCGATGCCATCAAGCACTACGTGGTGAACCCCGTCGAGGCGCGCATCGCCTCGCTCGACCTGCCCGAGACGCTGTACATGGAGACCCCCGAGCCCCAGCCCGTCGAGGTGCTCGACGGTTTCCGCGAGCTCGATGAGGCCGGCCTTGCGGCTTTTATCGCCGAGCGCGGTCTTGCCATGGACGAGGCGGACATCGCCTTCTGCCAGCAGTACTTCCGCGATGAGGATCGCGACCCCACCATCACCGAGATCCGCGTGATCGACACCTATTGGTCCGACCACTGCCGCCACACCACCTTCGGCACCGTCCTGGACGACGTGACAATCGACGACGCCGTGGTGCAGCAAGCCTTCGACCGCTACATGGAGATGCGCCACGAGCTCGGTCGCGACGCCAAGCCCGTCTGCCTCATGGACATGGGCACCATCGGCGCCAAGTACCTTAAGAAGACCGGCGTCATGACCGATGTCGATGAGTCCGAGGAGATCAACGCCTGCACCGTCAAGGTGAAGGTCGATGTCGACGGCGAGGACCAGGACTGGCTGTTCCTCTTTAAGAACGAGACCCACAACCACCCGACCGAGATCGAGCCCTTCGGCGGTGCCGCCACCTGCGTGGGCGGCGCTATCCGCGACCCGCTCTCGGGCCGCAGCTATGTGTACCAGGCCATGCGCGTCACCGGCGCCGGCGACCCCACCGTCCCGGTTTCCGAGACGCTCGAGGGCAAGCTGCCGCAGCGCAAGCTCGTGACCACCGCTGCCGCCGGCTACTCCAGCTACGGCAACCAGATCGGCCTTGCCACCGGTCAGGTTAATGAACTCTATCACCCCGGTTACGTGGCCAAGCGCATGGAAGTTGGCGCCGTCGTGGGCGCCACCCCGGCAAACCACGTTCGTCGCGAGTGCCCCGCCCCCCACCGACAAGATCATCCTGCTGGGTGGTCGCACCGGCCGTGACGGCATCGGTGGCGCCACCGGCTCCTCAAAGACCCAGAACACCGAGTCCATCGAGACCTCGGGTGCCGAGGTCCAGAAGGGCAACGCCCCGGTCGAGCGCAAGCTGCAGCGTCTGTTCCGCCGCGGCGACGCCTGCCGTCTGATCAAGCGCTGCAACGACTTTGGCGCCGGCGGCGTCTCGGTCGCCGTGGGTGAGCTTGCCGACGGCCTGTATGTCGACCTTGACACCGTGACCAAGAAGTACGACGGCCTGGATGGCACCGAGCTCGCCATTTCCGAGTCCCAGGAGCGCATGGCTTGCGCCGTCGCCGACGGTGACGTCGAGGAGTTCATGGGCTACGCCGCCGAGGAGAACCTGGAGGCAACCGTTATCGCCGAGGTTACCGCCGAGCCGCGCATGCGCATGGCATGGAACGGCGTCGCCATCGTCGATCTATCCCGCGAGTTCCTCAACTCCAACGGTGCACCCAAGCACCAGGTCGCCCACGTCTGCGCCCGCAGCGTGTGGCAGCCCAGCTGGCCGGCACCACACTTGCCGAGCGCATGACCTCGCTCGTCACCGATCTTAACGTCGCCTCCAACAAGGGCCTTTCCGAGCGCTTCGACTCCACCATCGGTGCCGCAACCGTGCTTATGCCTTTTGGCGGCAAGACGCAGCTCACCCCGAGCTCGGCCATGGTCGCCAAGTTCCCCGTGGACGGCGAGACCACCACGGCAAGCGCTATGGCATGGGGCTTCAACCCCTACCTGATGGAAGCCGACCAGTTTGCGGGCGCCTACCTGTCCGTGGTCGAGTCCATCTCCAAGCTCGTGGCTGCCGGCTTTGAGCACAAGCGCGCCTACCTCTCCTTCCAGGAGTACTTCGAGCGCCTGCGCACCGAGGCAGAGCGCTGGGGCAAGCCCATGGCAGCGTCCTGGGCGCTCTCATGGCCCAAGTCGACCTGGTGCCGGCGCCATCGGCGGCAAGGATTCCATGAGCGGCTCGTTTGAGGACGAGGCCGGCGAGCTCAACGTTCCGCCCACCCTGATCAGCTTCGCTGTTGCCGTGGGCCGTGCCGCCCGTGCCGTCTCACCCGAGTTCAAGGGCCTGACGCATCGCGTCGTGCGTATCGCCCCCGCCACCTATGGCGAGGACTA
>ENA-OQEB01000108-OQEB01000108.1-human-gut-metagenome-genome-assembly--contig:-NODE-108-length-32407-cov-2.496871_pt1 | contig 32407 bp, 42 predicted proteins | sample MGYA00242787_ERZ504619 | MGnify/ENA primary metagenome ERZ504619 (study PRJEB26092, sample SAMD00036317) | human gut metagenome | host: Homo sapiens | study: EMG produced TPA metagenomics assembly of... | reverse complement strand
ATTCAGTCTCATAAAGAAGTGGTACCACCAGGAATCGAACCGGGGACACAAGGATTTTCAGTCCTTTGCTCTACCAACTGAGCTATGGCACCAACTTTCACAAATCGCGATTTATCATTTGCGGGTGCAAAAGTAATACTTTTTTCTGGTTCCTGCAAATTTTTCGGGAAATTTCTTTCAAAAAAAGATAAAAAAGTCTATTTTTGTTGGTATTGTCCATTATTTAATGTACCTTTGCAGCAGATATCGGGATTTAGCGCAGTTGGTAGCGCACGTCGTTCGGGACGATGAGGTCGCTGGTTCGAGTCCAGTAATCCCGACTTTCTTTTATTCATCCTCTTCGGAGGTATTAATTCACCCCTTATAACGTCATTGCCTATGAATCTAAGAGATTTCTTCTATCTCCAGCGCAATGATCGCCAGGCTCTCCTTGCGATTTTAGTCATCATGTCTGCTGCCGCCACCCTCGTTTTCCTCTTAGGCAACCGAACTGAAGCAGAACTGGAAGCGATTGATTCTTCCAACCAAGTAGTAGTTCAACATGCCAGCCAAGAGCAACCCGCCTATTACCAAGAGGGAACAGAACTGCATGAAGCCTTCCCCTTCGATCCCAACACAGCCGACAGTACTCAGTTGCGTAGACTGGGGCTGAATGCATGGCAAGTGAAAAGCATCATGAGATATAGAGACAAAGGAGGCGTATACTCTCGTCCAAGCGATTTTGCTCGAGTATACGGACTGACCAAAAAACAATACGAAACTCTTCTCCCCTTTATAAGAATAGGTGAAGACTACAAGCCTGCCTCTGACTTCTATGGCAACGAGCCTATCAACACGGTCGTCAGCTATCTTCAAGCAGCCTGGAGAAAGGTGCGCAGGAAAAAGCTACACCCGAAAAAGTATATAGCTATCCCCACAAGTTGCAGGCTGGGCAATACATCAACATCAATACTGCCGATACCACGGAACTCATGAAGATTCCGGGCATAGGTAGCTATTATGCCAAATGCATCGTAAGATACAGAGACAAGTTGGGCGGTTTTGTATCTGCCAAACAACTCTCGGAAATCGACGGAGTGCCAGAATCAGCGAGCACCTATATCAAGATAGATGCCCAACAGATACACAAGCTCAATGTCAATAAGCTATCGGTCAATCAACTGAAAGCGCACCCTTACCTTAACTTCTACCAAGCCAAGGCTATCGTGGAGTATGTACACAAGAGGGGACCTTTGAGAAGTTTAGAAGAACTGAAACTTCTCAAAGATTTTCCACCAGATGAGATTGAGAGACTCAAACCTTACGTCTGCTTCTAGAGCACGCCAAACTGATGCAGGAAGATCAGGAAGATGCAGGCTGGAGTCACGAAACGAATCATGAAGAGGAATACAGGGAAGAGTCTGCCCTTCAATGTATCATTGTTGGTAAACTCATCGTGTACCAACTTCTTAGGCACATACCATCCCAAGAACAAGCAGGTAAGGAATGCACCAGTGGCATCAGCAGCTGAGCCGTAAAGTTGTCACAGCAGGTCAGGAAGTCCTTGCCGAAGAGTGACAGCTCTGGCACGGCACCCTGTGAGAGCGAGCAGAACACGCCAATGACACAGCAGATGATGGTCTCTATCCAAGCACCGCTCTTACGGCTAATCTTCAATTCCTCATAGAAGCAAGCCGTACCAATCTCATGCATGGAGATGGTAGAGGTCAATGCCGCAAGTACCAACAAGGCATAGAACAAGATGGAGATAACATATCCCACAGCTGGCATACCTGCAAATGCCTCGTTGAAGACATTAGGCAACGTGATAAAGATGAGCGAAGGACCGCTATCTGGATTCACACCTACCGAGAAGGCGGCAGGGAATATCATCAAACCAGCCAAGATGGCTATAACTGTATCAATGATGACTATCTGACTAGCCGACTTCACGAGATTGGTCTGGCGTGTGAAGTAAGAAGCGTATGTACAGAGACAAGCCGTGCCCAAGCTCAAAGAGAAGAACGCCTGTCCCAAAGCCTCCAATAGCACATTCTCATCCACCTTGGAGAAATCAGGTTTGAGCAAGAACTCAATACCCTTGCCAGCACCTGGCAGAGAACAAGACGCCACCACGATGACCAAAAGCAAGATAAAGAGCAGAGGCATCAATATCTTGGATGCCTTCTCTATTCCATTGCGCACACCACGCACCACCACGAAGTGGGTCAGCAAGATAAAGACGATTGTCCAGATGACAGGCTGAATAGAATCAGAGGAGAACGTAACAAAGTAATTCTTCACAAACTCTGCGTCGCCATGCACCTGTCCTATGATACTGGCATAGAGATACTGCAAGCACCAACCTGCCACCACAGCATAAAAGCCCAGGATTATCATGGAACAAATGGCTCCCATGTATCCCATAAAAGCCCAAGCCTTGCCTCCTGCCAACACCTTATAAGCACGTGCCGCATTGGAAGCACCATGGCGACCAATGATAAACTCAGACAGCATGCCAGGCAAACCCAGCAGGATGATACACACAAAGTAAATCAGGATGAAGGCTGCACCACCATTCTGACCCGTCATATACGGGAAGCGCCAGATATTACCCAAGCCCGCAGCAGAACCTGCCGTAGCCAAGATGACGCCTAACTTACTACCAAAATTACCTCTATTTTCCATTACACCTTATTATATATATGTTTTTAACCCAGAACACCCAGTTGGTTTAAGAAAACCAAGAGAATCAGAATAGGGCAAATATATCTGATCAAGAAGAAATAAGTACCGAAGAGTTTGCTACGGAGCGTGCCCCAGTTGGTAAACTCATCCTGTACCGTCTGCTTAGGCACATACCAGCCGACAAACAAGCAGGTAAGGAAGCCTGCAATAGGCAGGAATATCTGTCCAGTCACAAAGTCGAACCAATCGAACAAGGTCTTGCCCAAGAAAGAAAGCGCATCCGTTGCGCCCAAAGAGAGCGAACAAAACGCACCTATCACAGCACAAGCCACCGTCACGATGCAGGCGCCCTTCTTGCGATCTATCTTCAATTCTTCATAGAAGAAAGAAGTATTCACCTCGTGCAGCGACATCAGAGAAGTCAAGGCTGCCACAGAGAGGAGCACATAGAAGAGCAAGGAGACTATCCACCCCAACACAGGCATCGAGGCAAATGCCTCATTAAAGACATTTGGCAAAGTGATGAAGATGAGCGAAGGACCGCTATCAGGATTCACTCCTACCGAGAATGCGGCAGGGAAAATCATCAAACCAGCCAATACGGCAACCACCAAGTCGATAAGCGAAATCTGCAATGCCGACTTGAAGAGATTGGTCTGGCGACTGAAGTAAGATGCATAAGTACAGATGCAACCCATACCGATGCTCAAGGAATAGAACGACTGTCCCAAGGCACCCAAGCATACGTTACGATCAAACTTACCAAAGTCTGGCTTCAGCAAGAACTCCACACCCTTGCCAGCACCTGGCAACAAGCAAGAAGCCACCACGATGATGAGCAGCAAGATGAAAAGCAGAGGCATCATGATCTTAGAAGCCTTCTCTATACCGCCACGCACACCATGGATAATCACAAAATGGCAAATCAAGAAGATAGCCACCGTCCACATCACTGGGCGGATAGGATCGGAAGAGAACTCCTTGAAATAATTAGCCACAAAGGTAGGGTCGCCATGCAGTTCGCCCATGATGCTGGCATATACATACTGCAAGCACCAGCCCGACACCACGGCATAATAACCCGTTATCAAGAAGCCCGTGAGCACCTCCAGATAACCTATCCATTTCCAAGACGAGCCATTGGCTAGCTTAGTATAGGCACGAGCCGTATTGGATGCACCATGACGACCAATGATAAATTCAGATATCATACATGGGATGCCCAACAACAATACGCATCCTATGTATACCAATATAAAGCTGCGCCACCTTCCTGACCAGCCATATAAGGGAAGCGCCATACGTTACCCAACCTACGGCACCACCTGCTGTAGCAAGTATCATTCCTATCATGCTACCAAAACTTCCTCTATTTGTTTCTGCCATTTCTTTAACTTTCTCTTTTTACACGCTGCAAAATTATAAAATAAATTCCACATAAACGTATAAATCGAAAGTAAAATACAGAAAAAGATAAAATATTTAACTTATCGGTACTCTTCAGGCAGGGTATCACGCCACTGAGCGTATGGATTTCCTAAAAGATGAGAGTTATAAAAGCGCTTGTCGCCCGTTACCTCCATACCGATGAAGTCTGGTTTTTCATAAGCTTCGGTCTCGCTGCCCAGTTCCACTTCTGCCATCACCAGTCCTTCATTATCGCCATAGAATTCATCTACCTCGAAGGTATGGTTGCCACTCTTCACCAGATAGCGACGCTTGTCGATGACACCTCCTTGGCAAAGCTTCAAGAGATGCTGCGCTCATCCATCGTAATTTCCTTCTCAAACTCATAGCGGGTCATACCGCCATTCACCGACTTACCCTTGATGGTGAGGTAAGCTTTCTCGTCGCGCGTGCGAACTCGCACGGTAGCCCCCTCGGCAGGGATATAGCCCTGCTGGATATGGCTACTAGAAAAGGCGGCGCTCTTGTAAGCGTCGCCCTTCTTAACGAGGAATTTTCTTTCTATCTCTAATCCACTCATTTTCTCTTATGCAATTGAAGCAGCATAAATAGCAAAGATGACAGCCAAAGCTATCAATGTGCCAAATATCCACTTGATTACTTTTTCGCCCTTAGCGGCTTGTTTCTTCTCATAAGCCTCATGCTTGGCTCTTCTTAAATCTTTATTTCCACTCATAGTTGTTTATATTTAAAAGGTTATTAATTATTCTTCATTATCGCTGGTAGGGAACTCCATCAGATATGCCTTAATGAAGCCATCTATCTTGCCATCCATCACGCCATCCACATCGGATGTCTGATAGTTGGTACGATGATCCTTCACTCTGCGATCGTCGAAGACATAACTTCTTATCTGGCTTCCCCACTCTATCTTCTTCTTGCCTGCCTCTATCTTAGCCTTTGCCTCCAATCGCTTCTTCATGGCGCGGTCATAGAGTTGGCTCTTCAAGAGCAGCAATGCTTTGGCACGGTTCTTTGGCTGGTCGCGAGTCTCGGTATTCTCGATGAGGATTTCCTCTTCCTCGCCTGTATCTGGGTCGGTGTACCAATAACGCAAGCGGACACCAGACTCCACCTTGTTCACGTTCTGACCACCCGCACCACTGGAGCGGAAGGTATCCCAAGAGAGTTTGGCTGGGTCTACATATACCTCGATGGTATCATCCACCAATGGACTAACAAAGACACTGGCGAAACTGGTCATGCGCTTGCCCTGCGCATTGAATGGTGACACACGTACCAAGCGATGCACACCATTCTCACTCTTCAGGTAGCCATAAGCATACTCGCCACCCTCGATGGTCATCGTAACGCTCTTGATGCCAGCCTCATCACCCTCCTGCATATCGGTGATGGTAACCTTATAGCCGTGAGCCTCAGCCCAGCGCATATACATACGCATCAGCATGGATGCCCAGTCCTGGCTCTCGGTGCCACCTGCACCTGAGTTGATTTTGAGCACGCAGTCCATTGGATCTTCCTTCTGGCGCAGCATGTTCTTCAGCTCCAGGTCTTCGATAGCCTTGATAGCCTTGGCGTAGTCATCATCCACCTCCTGCTCGGTTACCATATCTTCCTTATAATAGTCGAAGGCAAGCTGAAGTTCGTCGGCATAGAGACGCACTGCCTTGTAGCCATCGAGCCACTTCTGGATGCTCTTCACCTTCTTCATCTGCTCCTGTGCATATTTTGGGTCTTCCCAAAAGTCAGGAGCCTGGGTGCGGAGCTGCTCCTCTTCAAATTCTACTTTCTTCTGGTCTATATTGAGATAGCGATGCAGAGCCTCAGCTCTGTCCATCACATCCTTCAACTGATCTGCTGTAATCATTAACTTTGAACTTTGAATTTTGAACTTTGAACTCTTAACTTTGAACTTTGAACTCTTAACTTTGAACTTTGATTTTTGAACTTTGAACTTTATGATTACTTTGAACTTCATCTTTATCCCCTCCAGCTATATGATAACAGTCATCTTCATAAAGAGTTATCATAAAGTTCAAAGATTCAAAATTCAAAGTTCAAAGTAATCATAAAGTTCAAAATTCAAAAGTTCAAAAGTTAAAACCATTACTCTTGGTACATCTGCTCTATCTCCTTCTGATAGTTCTTGTTGATGATAGGACGACGAATCTTGAGGGTATTCGTCAGCTCGCCCGATTCCATCGAGAAGTGATGAGCCAAGAGGGTGATACGCTTGATCTGCTCATAGTAAGCCAAGTGCTGCTGGAGTATCTGAATACGATCCAGCAACATTTTCTGCACCTTCTCATTGGCGCACAGGTCCTCACGACTCTGGAAGGCGATGTGGTTCTCGCGCGCCCAGTCCTCTACCAAGCGGAATTCTGGTACGATGAGCGCAGACACAAACTTGCGCTGGTCGGCAATGACAGCCACCTGGTCGATGAACTTATCCACCAAGAGCAATGACTCCACCTGCTGCGGAGCGATATACTTACCATTAGAGGTCTTAAACAAGTCCTTGATGCGCTCGGTCAGGTACAACTCGCCATCTTTCAGATAGCCAGCATCTCCTGTATGGAAGAAGCCATCCTCATCGAAAGCCTTGGCATTGGTGGTATCACGGTGATAGTAACCCTTGGTGATGGTAGGGCCCTTGAGCAGAATCTCATTGTCCTCACCTATCTTTATCTGGATGCTAGAGATAGGACGCCCCACCGACCGATGGTATATTTCTTGTCGAGATGATCGCAAGATACAGTGGCAAGACTCTCTGTCAAACCATAACCTACTATCATTCCGATACCAATGGCATGAACAAACTCCTCCACCTCTGGGCTTACGTAGGCACCTGCCGTTGGGAAGATGTTAGAATTCTCCAAGCCCAATTGCTTGCGCACCATGCTCAAGATGGTCTTGTTGATAACCTTATATTGCAATTCAAGCGTCAGTGGAGGGCGCTTGCCATTGGCGATGTACTCGATGTTACGCTTTCTGCCCACTGCCAATGCGTGATAGAAGAGCTTCTTCTGGATAGGACTGGCATCATCCATCTTAGCTTTCACGGCAATGTACACCTTTTCCCAGAATCTTGGCACACTGCTCATAGATGTTGGATGTACCTCGCGCATACTCTCCTGTATCTCATGAGGATAGGTATTGATAAAGAGCTGGGCACCCTTAGTAAGACTCAGATATGCCCATCCACGCTCAAAGATATGAGTGAAAGGTAAGAAGTCTATGACTCTATCCTTGTCTGTAATAGGCACACACTCTCCATTCGCCTTCAATGCCGCATAATACTGGCCATAAGTCAGCATCACGCCCTTGCTATCGCCTGTAGTTCCACTGGTATAGAGAATGTTGGCAAGGTCGTCCATGCTCGCCTGTTTGTAGAGTTCTTCTACTTCCGTCTGGCGAGGCAGATTCTCTCCCAAGGCTAGGAAGTCCTTGTAGTAAAGGGCTGCTGGGTCATGGGTACTGATGCGCACGCTGGAATCGAAGATGATGATACGCTCCAACGACGGACAGAGGGCGAACACACGATGCGCCTTGTCATACTGCTCCTGTTCGCCAACAAAGAGGAAGCGAACCTGGGCATCATTGATCATATATTGTATCTGCTGCTCGCTACTGGTGGCATAGAAAGGGATAGAAGTAACCCTCACACCATATGCACCGAAGTCAGTGTATAGATAATGTACGCAGTTTTGAGAGAAGACAGCAATCTTGTCTTGTGGTTTGGCGCCGAGATTCAACAGGGCGTTGCTCACTTGTTTCACTCTCAGTGAGAACTGATTCCATGAAACGGTCTGCCACTGATCACTACCAAACTTCTTGAAGGTAAGCGCTGGCTTTTCACCCCATTTCTTTGCGAGGTCGTGAATCAGAACCGAAAGATGACTATTAATTTGCATAAGCTTATATTTATAAATATGACTGCACAGAAAATGCAAACGAGCACAATGAAAGTTTGCTTTCAAATTGTCGAGTGCAGCTTTTCTGATGCAAAGATAATAGAAATCGTAGACAAAACAAAATAAAATGGCAGTTTTTCCACTTTATGTGCTCTTTTTTTCGTAACTTTGCCCACGAAATAAGAAATATAAGAGATTATGATGACACAAGAAGAATATGTAAGTGATGCCTTGGAGCTGCTGAAAAAGCTCATTGCCACCCCATCGGTGAGCCGTAATGAGAAGGATGCAGCCGACATCATGGAAGAAACCATTCGCTGCTACGGCTTCGAACCTCATCGTGAGGCTAACAACGTTTGGATCATCGACCCTCACTTCAATGAGAGCCGACCTACCCTCCTGCTCAACGCTCATATCGACACCGTGAAGCCTGTTGCCTCATGCAGCGAGCCCCATTCCATCCGGCATTGAGCCATCAGAACAAGACGGAGATATTCTCTACGGACTGGGCAGCAACGATTGTGGAGGCGGTCTATGTTCACTGCTCCAGATGTTTCGTATGCTCACCGAGAAGCCTCAACAGTATAATCTCATCTATCTGGCATCAGCCGAGGAAGAGGTTTCGGGCAAGGATGGCATCAGCCGTGCATTGCCTCTCCTGCCTCACATTGACCTTGCCATCGTGGGCGAGCCTACGGGCATGAACCTGCCGTAGCCGAGAAGGGACTGATGGTACTGGATGTCATCGCTCACGGCAAGAGTGGACATGCTGCCAGAAACGAGGGAGTGAACGCCATCTACGAGGCTCTGGATGACATGCGATGGATCAGAGACTACAAGTTTGAGAAGATAAGCGAGTTCCTGGGTCCCACCAAGATGACTCTGACCGTGGTGAATGCCGGCACCCAGCACAATGTGATACCCGACAAGTGTACGATGCTCGTGGACATTCGCACCAACGAGTTTTATGACAACGAGGAGGTGTACAAGTTCATCTGCCAGCATCTCAAGAGCGAATGCAAGGCGCATAGTTTCCGCCTCAAGTCATCACGCATCGACCCAGAGCATCCTCTCATCAAGAAGTGCGTACAGATGGGCATGAAGCCATTCGGCAGTCCTACACTGAGCGACCAAGCCTGATGTCATTCCCATCTTTCAAATTAGGTCCGGGCGAATCTTCCCGCTCTCATTCCGCCGATGAATTCATCAAAATTAGTGAGATTCGTGACGCCATCGCCCAATATACAGAGCTCCTTGATGGTGCCAACATATAGGATAAATTTCATTATATATATAAGATAAAAGGTGTGCCCGCTGCTAAGCAGGCACACCTTTTATGGTTATTTTATCTTCCCAACCAAGCCTCTGGGTTGAGCTTTGCTGTTTCCTTGCGAAGCTGGAACTGGAGGATGTTATCGGTTCCCACGCACCGAGTGCCTGACGGGTACTAACCTTCTGTCCCTTATGCACGCTTACCGACTTCAGGTTACAATATACAGAGATGTAGCGCCATGACGAACCAGGACATTCCACATGCCACCATAGCCAAAGACGGCACTCACCTCACCATCGTAGATGCTGCGAGCCACGCAGCCCGGCTTTCCTTGGATATTGATACCCTTATTATCGAGCGTTACGCCCTTCAAGCCCTGTACATTATACTGACCGAAATGGCTTACCACACGATAGGTTCCGCTGATAGGCATAGGCAGGCGACCACGGTTGGCCTCAAATCCGCCATTCAGCATACGGTCTACCGAGCTCAAGGTAGAAGCCTCTTGCGCCTCCTTCTTGGCAGCGGCTATCTCACGCGTATTGCGCTCCTCATCAGCTTTCGCCTTCAATTCGGCAGCTTGGCGATCAGCCTCAGCCTTCTTGGCAGCCTGTTCCGCAGCGGCCTGGCGGGCTGCTTGTTCCGCAGCGGCACGCTGGGCAGCCTCGGCAGCAGCACGGGCACGAGCTTGCTCCTTGGCTTTAGCCTTTGCCTCAGCTTGGGCAGCGGCTTCGGCTTGCGCCTTACGGGCAGCCTCTTGTGCCAGTCTTGCCTCTTCGGCAGCCTTGCGGCGCGCAGCTTCGGCGGCAGCCTCACGAGCCTTTGCCTCGGCTATACGGCGGGCATTCTCTCTGGCGGCAGCTCGGCAGCGGCTTTTTTGCGAGCCAATTCCGCTGCACGCTTCTTGGCGGCAGCAGCGGCGGCAGCCTTGCGCCGAGCTTCAGCAGCGGCACGGGCACGAGCCTTGGCCACTTCCTGGGCTATCAGTCGGTCTATCTGGCATTGATGGCGGCATCCTTCTGGCGCTGGTCATCTATCACTGCCTGAATGGTCTTCTGCTGTTTCTGCAATCCTTGTACCATCACCTGCTGCTCAGTCTGCTTGCCCTCGAGCACAGTCTTTTCTTGCTTACCTTTATATAATAGGTTGTTCTTATGTCCCTTGACGGTTTGCAACTGCTGGTGCTTGTCGTTCACCTGTCTCTGCTTGGCCTTCACAGCCTCACCCTGCACCTTCTGATAAGAAGAATACTGGCGAATAAAGGAGAGACGTCGATACATCTGGGTCAGATTCTTGGCGCTGAAGATAAACATCAGCTTGTCCTGTACCGTGTGATGGCGACTCATATAGCGCATGGAGCGGATATACTTGTTCTTGCGGTCTTGCAATTGCTGCTGCAAGGTCTTGAGCTGCGCCTGCAGGATGCCGATATTGCCATCTATATGATGAATGTCTTTCTGGATACCATCTATCTTCTTCTGGCTTTGGTCTATCTCACCATTCAGCACCATCAGGTCGTCCAAGCGTTTCTTCACATCAGCCTTGTTTCGTTGCAAGGCCTGTTCCTGCTCTCTGATTTTCTTTTGGATAGAGGCACGCTGTCCCTGCAAGCCTCGGATGGAGGCATTGCTATAGGTGGCAGCCTTCTTCTCTGCCTTGGTAGGAGCCTTGGAGGCTGCCTTGCCTGCTGGTTTGGCTGTAGTTTTTCGGGCAGTTTTTCGGGCAGTCTGCTTCTTAGATTTTGATACGGCAGTCTTAGCCGCTGGCTTCTTCTGCGTCTTCTTCTGGGCAAAAGGAGCGAGCGAGAACGTCATCGCCAAAATAAATAATAGTATTCGTTTCATTACATGTTCATGAGTTTGCCAAGTACATCCTCAGGTGATACTTGTTTGTATTTGCTAGAAATCTCCGACTGCGCATTCCAGTTGCTGTCGGTCTTCACGTCGTTCATTTCCATATTCATCTTGATCTCTCGGTGCTTGCCATCAACAGTGGCTGAGAGGGTGAGATGCTGAGAAGCTGGGAAGAGCTTTACGCCTACATTCTTGAAGTTGGCATACTGGATATTAGCGGTAGATGCACCCGAGCGTGAGTCCTTATACATCACGTTGGCCTCGGTGATGCGACCCGTAGAGCGACTTGCCTTCCAGGTATAGCTCATATTGCCATATTTGATGATTACCGGTACATTTTCGCCGGTTTCATCGAGATTTGCGTCAAACTTCTTCAAGTCTGACTCCGATACTTTCTGCACGCCTGGCACCAGCAACTGATTCCAGAACAATGATTGGAGCGAATAGAAGTTGATGCCCTGCTTCTTGAGGAAATCCACCTGCGTATAGTCTGCCTTGATATATTCCTTGTGCAAGCGGTCGATGATGAGCACATAGTTAGGGGTAAACTCCAGTCTGCCTACCTCTGTACCGAGGATAGGAATAAAGAGCTGGATGCGAATCACCTCGTCCTTGCGCATGTGCAGGGAGCCTGGCACGGTGATATCCTTGCCGCCCATCTGCAGATTGAACGACATATTGCCCACGATATTCTTGGCGTAAACCTGATTATCCGATACTTTCTGCACGAAGGTCAACTTCTTGATAGCTTCGCTCTGCTGAGCGCCCGTTGCCTTGGTTTCCTTGCTAGCCACGGGCTTACCTGTAGTAGCGCTGCCCTGAGCCATCTTGCTCGTGCCACAAGAAGCCAAGAGCAAGAGGGAGCAAACGGCTGCGCCCATCAACATCTTATTCTTTTCATCTTTTTCTACCTTTCTTATTATTCTGTTTCTGTACCTTCTGAGGTGCCGCAGGAGATTGTTTCCTCTTCAGCTCCTCTTCGGAGATATATTGCTTGTTCTTGATTTTCCATTCCAGAAGGGCTGTTTGATGATCATCATCGTAGGCCTGCTTCCAATATTCCACGGCTTCATCGATCATTCCATTCATGGCGTAGATGTCGCCGCATGTTCCAAAACGGTACTATTATTCTCGGTGGAATCGCGGTTTTTGAGGGCTGCATCTATGTAAGTCTTGGCGTCAGCATAGCGTTCTTCCTTGAAGAGAATCCAGGCGTAGGTGTCCAGGTAAGTACCATTGTTTGGCTCCACCTTGATGGTCTTGTAGCTCATGGACTCCGCCTTGTGCAGATCCATACCATCTTCACTCATATAGTATGCGTAATTATTGAGTGCCATCATGTTGTCGTCCCTCCATTGCAGGCAAGAGTCGTAAGAGGCAAAGGCGGATGCCTTGTCGCCACGAGCATGATAGATGTCGCCCATCACAGCATAAAGGTCGGACACCAAGTCGGCTGAGGACTGGGCATTGACCTGAGCCACGCCACTACGGAACTCATCAAGTGCCTTATCCTCATTTTTCTTTTGATAATATGCCATTCCACCGAAGTAATAGAACACCATTTCCTCTGGATTGTACTGATGGGCAGCCTCTGACTGTGTTACCACGGCATCGTATTTCTTCTGATTCCACAGTGTCTGAATCAGCTGAATGCGGGCATTGGCATTATCTGGCGCCAACTGTATCACCTTCTCATAGGCAGAAATGATGCTATCGGCTGGCATTTTCTTCAAACTCATATAGGAAGCTCTCAACTCTGCTATGTCGGCTGATGGCTGAGGTACATTGAGCACTCGGTCAAAGAGGGCGATGACTTGGGTGGAATCGCCACCATGGCTCTCATTCTCCTGGATGTAAGAGCGGAACATCATCACCTTGGTCTCCAAATCGGTCTTCTTACCAAGCAATATCTGGTCTAGCATTCGATGTGCCTCTGCACTGTCGTTCACCGCGTTATAATAATCATAGAGCGACATCTGGGCATAAGAGTTGTCGGGCTCTTCCTTCAGCACATCCATAAAGAGCTTATATGCCTCCTTGCTGCGGTCGTGCTGCATCAGCCAGTTGCCAAGCATGGTCTTATAGTTCATGTCGAGCGGATGCTCATCGCTCAGCGACTTCAATTCCTGATAGGCAGCCTTCTTGTCATTCATCAACTCGTATGTGCGCATCTTAGAGAGGGTTAGCTGTTCGCTTTCTCCCTCCTCTGTCTCCAGTCGGGAGATGGTATTGAGCAGCATCGAATAGTTCTTTTGCTGCTGATAGAGCTGAGCCAGGATGCGCAGGGCATCGGTATTGTTATGATTGTGAGCATAGAGCTGCTCATAAGCATCCACAGCCTTGTCATACTGCTGATTACCAATATAATATTGTGCCTGATGCTCAGCATAGGTCTGGTTATCGGGATTCAGGTCGATGGCTTTCTGCATGTAGGCAGCAGCTAGCGAGTCTTGCCCCATCTGCGGATAGTAGAGCGAGAGATAGAAATAAGGGGCAGCGGCTGCTGGATCTATCTGGCGGGCATGCTCAAAGAGATCGAAGGCAGCTGAATAGTTGCCTGCGGCATGTTGACGAGCTGCCTCGTAGAAACAATAATTGAAGCGCTTTCGATCGTTAGGTGCCAAGGTGTCTTGCTGCTGAACCACAGCCTTAGCTAGCGGACTCGCTTTCTTCTTACGAGCCAACGAAGGCAATGCCATCGAGCCTATCAGCACCAGCATCATTGCCCATCCTGCACTTCTCATCTGTATTTTCACCATTATTTCCTTTCTCTAAGAATTTACTAATATTTTACTGAATGATTTTTCGATGAAATCGGCCATTTTGGCAGATTATTTCACACCGGTATGGCCATAACCACCTGCTCCACGCTCGGTCTCGTCGAGTTCTTCCACCTCGATGAATTCGCACTGTTCGTGCTTGGCGAGCACCATCTGGGCGATGCGCTCACCGTCATTGATCACGAAATCCTCATTGGAGAAGTTAATCAGGAGCACCATCACCTCGCCACGATAATCGGCATCAATGGTGCCTGGAGTGTTGAGCACGGTGATGCCATGCTTCAGGGCGAGACCACTGCGAGGGCGAACCTGCGCCTCATAGCCTGCTGGCAAAGCCATGTAAAGGCCCGTAGATGAGTCGGCGCTCCATCGGATGCAACACGATGGCCTCGTCGATGTTGGCACGAAGATCCATGCCTGCGCTCTGCGATGTGGCGAAGGCAGGAAGAGGTTGATGACCCTTGTTGATAATCTGTACTTTAATCATTTTTATCTTTCGTTTTTATTTGTCTTTTACTGGTAGGCGAGTCCTCCTCGCCGTAATATTCTGCAAAAATAATGCTTTTTAGCCGAATAAATGCATTTTTGGCGTGAAAATGATATAATTTATCTATTTTTATTTTGATTTATCCCAAGATTAATGTATTTTTGCCACATAATTAGGTTATTAACTAGTAAAGGAAACCAGAATATGGATTGGACTCAACTCATTTCCAACAAGCGTTTCGGACAGGAGCATCGCCATGCCGAACGCCACGACGACCGCTCGGAATTCAAGCGCGACTACGACCGACTGATTTTCTCATCAGCATTCCGTAGACTACAAAACAAGACCCAGGTATTCCCATTGCCGGGCAGCATCTTTGTACACAACAGGCTCACACATAGTCTGGAGGTGGCTAGCGTGGGCATGTCATTGGGCAATGACATCTCCCGTCGCATCATCCAGAAGCGCCCCGAACTGAAAGATACGCTCTTCGAAGAGATTGGAACCATCGTGAGCGCAGCCTGCCTGGCCCATGACTTGGGCAATCCACCATTCGGCCATTCTGGCGAGAAAGCCATCCAGACTTTCTTTACTGAAGGAGCCGGCCTGAATCTAAAATCAGCGGTTTCATCGGAGTTTTGGGACGATATCACGCACTTCGAAGGAAACGCCAACGGCTTCCGCATCTTGACACATCGCTTCAAGGGGCGCCGCCAAGGCGGCTTCGTGATGACCTATTCCATGCTGGCTAGCATCGTGAAGTATCCCTTTGCCAGCAGTCTAGCCGGAAAGCATGGCAAGTTTGGCTTCTTCACTTCCGAGGCTGGCACTTATCAGAAAATTGCCGATGAATTGGGTATAATTCGCAAATCTGCCGAGGGCGAGCCATTGGAATACGCCCGCCATCCACTGGTATATATGGTAGAGGCTGCCGACGACATCTGCTACGAGATTATGGACATAGAGGATTCTCACAAACTCAAGATTTTGAGCTTTGCCGAGACCGAGCATCTGCTGCTCAACTTCTTTGACAAAGACACGCAGCAGAAAATCCGACAGCGCATCATCGACGAGGGATTGACCGATGAAAACGAGAAAGTGGTATACATGCGTGCCAGCGTGATAGGCAAACTGGAGAACGAATGCGTCAAGGCATTCCTGGATCATGAGGAAGAGATTCTGGCAGGAACCTTCCAAGGCAGTCTCGTGGATCACATTTCCGAGCGCCAAAAGGAAGCGTACAAAGAATGCGAGAAGACATCGTATGCCAAGATTTACCACAGCAAGCCGGTGCTAGACATAGAACTTTCGGGTTATAAGATCATGCGACACTAATGGAAGTCTTCATCGATGCCGCCGTCAACCCTACTCGTTTCTACTCGCAGCAGCTCATCCGCCGAGTAAGCAGCCAGTATGACATTGAGAATGCCAATGTGGAAGAGCGAATTATGGCAGTAATCGACTACATCAGCGGCATGACCGATGTATATGCGCTGGATATTTACCAAAAGATTAATGGAATCAGCCTTCCTATAGTATAAGAAACAAGAACCTAGTAGTTAGGATTAGTTCCTCACTACGGCACAAAAGTGCCCTCACCACGGGCACTTTTTGTGCCTCAGTTGGGCACTTTTTGCTACATCGTGGTTCATTTCTCACTACATCACCGTAGAAATATCGCTGTAGAATACTACTTTCGTTTTTCTACCACACACCTCACTAAAAGCTTATAAGTATCTGTATTTCACGATATATTGTGGTGTGAGGTGTTATCAGCAACACCTCACTCACACCTCACAATACCTCACTAAATCCATCAAAAGCAGACTTCTACATTCTGCAGCAGAACTAGTGTGAGGTGTTGTGAGGTGTGAGTGAGGTGTCACAATCGACACCTCACTAATACAATTCACTATACATCAACAACATACAGCGTTTTTGTGAGGTGTGCGGTAGATTTTGCAATCTACGTTAAAAAATAGAACTAGCAAGACTTCTAATGCCTGCTATTTTACTTTTCCTTATAGAAAATATTGTTGGCACCACTGGTGATACGGAGAGCCTCAGGATGCTGCTCGATAAAACTATTGATGTGTCGAACTCGCTTCTCCTCCAAGATTTCATCCACAGCTATCAAGATGCCAGTCTCCTCTACATCGCCAAAACCATAATTGATGGCGGTGCCGAAGAGCTTCATCGTAGGCTCAAGCCATATAGGCATTGACCAATGGCGGAATGTTATAGCCCAACTTACGAATCTCTCGGTTCAAGATGCGGTAATCAGCCTTGAAATCATCCTCGGTGAAGAGAGCTTCCATCTCCGAAGCTGGAGTCTCCAACTTGAGCGGCTTCATCGGAATCACCAAGTTCTCCTTGTCGTCAAAGTGCTTCTTCAGGAAGTAGAGAATCATATCACGACCTCGACGGATATAAGAAGGATACATGGTCATCTTGCCAAAGAAATACTTGAGCTCTGGATAAAGCACCGTCAGGGCACCCAATCCATCCCAGAGATTGTCGAGGGCGAAGATGCTCTTGGTATTCTTGCGAACATTCTGATACTCAAGCGATACAAACGAGCGTCCCAGCTCCACGGTATAAGGCATGTACTCCTTCAGAAACTTGTCAGAAAAATGGAACATATGGCTCGTAGCAAGATGGGCTGTCCCTTCTCATCGAGCTTCCAGTCCTTGCCCAGGAGGTAACGGTAACCACCGATAATCTCGTTGGCTCAGGATTCCATACAATGAGCTGCTTGTAGCAATTGTCGCCAAAGTCGAACTCGTCAAGGTCCATCGACTTGCCCGTGCCGCCACCTGCCTCACGGAAAGCTATCTCACGAAGTCGTCCAATCTCCTTCAGGACATTAGGCGAGTCATTGGCCGTAATGACATAGATCTCATTATGGCTCTTATTGGTCATTCTGAGTTGCTTATCAGGAGTTAGTTCACTCTTCAACAGCTCTTTGTCAATGGGTTGAATAATTTCTTCTTCCATACTACTCTTCTCTATATAATTGTGAATATGATATGATTCTATAATTCGTATACTCTGTCCTTAACATACTGCGCCCACTCAGTGGCGCTCTTGCTCTTATCAAACGTTTGCCAAGGTATCGGCTTGCCGATAGCGATGCGGAAGTGCTTGCCCACATTCTTGTACATCTCGTCCACGAGGAAGAGCATGGCAAGATTGAACGGCAGATGCTTGTCGCTAAACTTGGCGATGCGATAGAAACGCTCCGAGTTCTGACCGCCGAAATGGATAGGCACCACGTCGCGCTGACACTCCACACTCTTGGAGACGAAAGTCTTCTTCCAAGGCAAGTCGCGGATGGAACCATCCTCTGCTTGCGGCTGTTCAAGCCGGCAGGGAACATGAGCATGTGGTTATCGCTCTGGAATCCCGCCTCCACCATGCGAGGGAAATCGCGACTCTGGCGACCTGTCTTGTTGATACCGATGCTCACTGGTTTAAGACCCGGCAGATTGAGCAAGAGGTCATTGACCAGATAGCGAAACTTGCCATCATAATGCTGACCGATGATAGAGCCGAGAGCCACACCATCCTGTCCGCCCAGCGGATGATTAGACACAAAGGTATAGAGCTTGCCGTCGTCCTTGGCAGGCAAGTTCTCCAGTCCCACGATTTCGATGTCCATCTTGAGATAGCGCACACATTCGGTGAGCCATTCGGTACCCGAAAGGTTACGACTCTCCCACAAGAACTTGTTGACCTCGTCCTCGTGAACTATCTTCTTCAGCCAAGACACCAAGAAGCGAGGCACAAACTTAGCCTTGCTCCCCATCTTGCCTTTCAGTATCTTGTCTATGTCTATTGTTTTCTCTATTGAAGCGCTCATTTTTATGTAGTAAAACTTATAAGTAAGTGCAAAAATAACTCAACTTTTTTAAATACGAGCCGATTTTAGCGAAAATTTATCAAAAAAGACCAAAAATAGTATGTTTTTACACGAAAAGTGATAAAATAGGGAACTTTTTCACTCATTTACGTGCAAATTAAGAAAAGAAAGACAGCAGCCCAGAGTGACGGAAAAAAGACAGCAGAAATGCATCGAAATCAACTTTTTTTATTAAGTTTTATAAATTTTGCTGGCAAAAGTAATGCTATGTGGGGATTTTTATGTACCTTTGAAGCCGATTAAGTATATAAATAAGTACACATACGCGATTTTTATAGCAAAAAATATGATAAAGACAGCAGAAACATACCACGTACCCGTGCTCTTGAAGGAGAGCGTTGACGGACTCAACATACAGCCTGGTGGCATCTATGTAGACGTCACCTTTGGTGGCGGCGGACACTCCCGGGAGATACTCTCTCGCATCAGCGAGGGCGGACACCTGTACAGTTTTGACCAGGATGCAGACGCCGAGCAGAACGTGGTAGCCAACCCCGACTTCACATTCGTATGCTCCAACTTCAGATACCTGAAGAACTGGATGCGCTACTATGGAGTGGAGGACTGGACGGACTCCTAGCCGACCTCGGCGTATCGAGCCATCACTTCGACGACGAGAGCCGTGGTTTCTCATTCCGCTTCGACTCGCCGCTGGACATGCGCATGAACAAGCGAGCAGGCAAGACTGCTGCCGACATCGTAAACGAATATGAGGAGAGCCAGCTAGCCGACATCTTCTATCTCTATGGCGAGCTAAAAAATTCGCGCCGCATCGCTTCGGCACTGGTCAAGGCTAGAGCCACAGCCCCCATCGCCACCACCAAGGACTTTCTGGCGGCAGTGGAGCCCCTCTTCAAGCGAGAGCGAGAAAAGAAAGACATGGCAAAGCTCTTCCAGGCACTGCGCATCGAGGTGAACCACGAGATGGATGCACTCAAGGAGATGCTCAAGTCAGCCACCGAACTGCTGAAGCCAGGCGGCAGACTATCCGTCATCACCTATCACTCATTGGAAGACCGCATCGTGAAGAACGTGATGAAGGCAGGCAACCCAGAAGGAAAGATAGAACAAGACTTCTTTGGAAGAATAGAGACCCCCTTCAAGCTCGTCAACAATAAGGTGATCATACCTGATGCCGACGAGCAAGAAAGAAATCCAAGAAGCCGAAGTGCCAAACTAAGAATAGCAGAAAAGAAATGAACCAAGACAATAAAGAAATAAAGGAAAAACCAGAGCAGGGACCGCAGCAAGACTCCCCAAAGGAGCCGCAGCAGGAGCCGCAGCAAGAATCGCTCAAGGAAGCGATAGTCCGACAAGCCATAGAGGAAGAAGCCTCAGACTCGTCGAGCTTCACCCTGCGCAAGATATTGGGTGGCGACATCCTGACGGCACAGATCATACGCCGACAGATATGGCTCGTCATCCTGATTGTGTTTTTCGTTGTCATCTACATATCCAACCGATACAGCATCCAGAACGACCTGATCGAGTTGAGCAAACTGCAAACCCAGCTGCAAGATGTGAAGTACAAGGCACTCTCCACCAGCAGCCAGATAACCGAGAAGAGTAGAGAGAGCAATGTGCTAGACATGCTGAAGAACTACAAGGACAGCACGCTGCACATCGCTACCCAACCTCCATACATCATTAACGTACCAGAAGAATGAGTAAATTTGACCATAAGAAAGTAATGCCTCGCTATAGCGCCATCGCCATCGTCATGACCATGATGGCACTGGCAGTTATAGGCAAGGCTCTATATATCATGACAGCTAAGCATGACTACTGGATGAAGGTGGCAGAGCGTCAGAAGAAAGACTCGGTAACGGTGAAGCCTAACCGAGGCAACATCTTGAGTTGCACAGGACAGCTCATGCTAGTTCGCTGCCAGAATTTAAGGTATTCATGGACTTCGGCGCGCTGAAGACAGCCAAGAACGACTCCCTCTGGGACGCCAAGCTAGACTCCATCACGCTCTGCCTGCACAAGATATTTCCAGAGAAGAGCCAGGAAGAATTCAAACGCCGACTCATAGAGGGCAAGGCAAAGGAGAGCCGTCACTGGGCCATCTACGACAAGCGTATCAACTATGATACCTTCACCGAGGTGAAAGCCATACCTGTATTCAACCTGAAGGCTAACGAAGGAGGCTTCCACTATGAGGAATACAATGCCCGCACCCGTACCTATGGATCGCTTGCTGGCAGAACCATCGGCGCCATGTTTGGAGCCAAGGATACGGCACGCTTTGGACTGGAGCTGTCTTACGACTCCATCCTGCGAGGCACCAATGGCATCGTGCATCGCCGCAAGGTGCGCAACCAGTTCCTCAGCATCACCGACACCCCTCCTATCGACGGTGCCGACATCGTGACCACCATCGACGTGAGCATGCAAGACCTAGCCGAGCGCTCGCTCATAGAGGAACTGAAGGAGATCAACGCCAATGTGGGCGTGGCCATCGTGATGGATGTGCCTACAGGCGACATCAAGGCCATCGTGAACATGGAGAAGTGTAACGACGGCATATACAGAGAGATACACAACCATGCCGTGAGCGACCTCTTGGAGCCAGGTTCGGTATTCAAGCCAGCCTCTATCCTCGTGGCGCTGGACGACGGCGTGGTAGACACCACATACAGAGTGGAGACTGCCGGCGGCGTATGGCAGATGTACGGCAGAGACATGAAGGATCACAACTGGCGCAAGGGAGGCTACGGAATGCTCACCCTGCCACAGACCCTGTGGTATAGTTCCAACATCGGCGTGAGCCGCATCATCGACGACCATTATAAGAACCACCCGGAGAAATTCGTGGAGGGCATCTATCGCACCGGCCTGCACGATGACCTGAAGATACCGCTCGTGGGTGCCACATCGGCAAGAATCAGAATGCCTCACCGCAACAGTCATCACCAATATGACAACTGGAGCAAGACCACGCTGCCATGGATGAGCATCGGATACGAGACCCAGGTGCCTCCTATCTCTACCCTCACCTTCTACAACACCATTGCCAACAATGGCAAGATGATGCGTCCACGCTTCGTATCCAAGGTGGTGAAGAACGGAGAGACCATCATGGAGTTCCCGCCAGAGGTGATGCGTCCACAGATAGCCAAGGAGAAAAGCATCAAGGAACTGCAAACCATCCTGGAGCAAGTGGTGAGCGTAGGTCTGGGCAAGAAAGCCGGCTCGCCTAACTTCAAGGTGGCAGGCAAGACTGGTACGGCGCAAGTTTCCAAGGGAGCAGGCGGATACAAGAACGGCGGAACCAACTATCTGGTAAGTTTCGCAGGTTACTTCCCTGCCGACAATCCTCGCTATAGCTGCATCGTCTGCATCCAGAAGTCTGGACTTCCTGCATCAGGAGGTAGTATGAGCGGAAAGGTGTTCCACGACATCGCCGAAGGCATCATGGCGCAGAGTTTGAAGCTCGACGTAAAGGATGCCCGAGACTCAGCCTCAGTCTATGCGCCAGACGTGAAGAATGGCAACATCCTCGCTGCCGACTATGTGCTCACCCACCTCGGCATCAAGACCAATGTGAACTGGAGCGGCAGCTATGCCAATGGCAACCCTATATGGGGCAAGGCTGAGCGCAAGCAACCGCATGGTGAAGATGATCAAGGAAAAGCAATACGGCAAGAGCGCAGTGCCTGATGTGAGCGGAATGGGTGCCAGAGACGCCATCTACATGATGGAGAGCAGAGGCATCAAGACCAAGATATATGGCAGAGGCAAGGTGGTAAAGCAAAGCTTAATGCCAGGCACGCCATTCAAGAAGGGAGCTGTATGCACCATCGTCTTGGAATAAGAACAAGGATAAGTAAAAATGACTATATATATTATATAAGGTGTAACAAAAGAAAAAAACAAGATATGAAGTTACAAGAATTACTCAAAAACATCCAGCCAACCCAGATTGTTGGCAATGCTGATGTTGAGGTGTCGGGTGTAAATATCGACTCTCGCAAGATTAAGGAAGGTCATCTGTTCGTTGCCATGAAGGGCACACAGGTAGATGGACACAAGTTTATCCCTAAGGCTATCGAACTCGGTGCCAAGTCGGTACTGTGCGAGGACATGCCAGAGGAAAAGGTTGAGGGCGTAACTTACATTCAGGTAGAATCTACCGAAGATGCCGTGGGAAAAGTGGCAACACTCTTCTATGGCGACCCATCCAGAAAACTGAAGTTGGTAGGTGTGACTGCACTAACGGCAAGACCACCATCGCCACCTTATTATATAATATGTTCCGCAAGTTCGGACACAAGTGCGGCCTCCTCTCTACCGTATGCAACTACATAGAGGACGAGGCTATCCCTGCCGACCACACCACTCCAGACCCTATCGAGCTGAACGAGCTCCTGAGCAGAATGGTAGAGGCTGGTTGCGAATATGCTTCATGGAGTGCTCTTCTCACGCCATCGCACAGAAGCGCATCGGCGGTTTGAACTTCGCTGGCGGCATCTTCACCAACTTGACACGCGACCATCTCGACTATCACAAGACATTCGAGAACTATCGCAATGCCAAGAAGGCTTTCTTCGATGGTCTGCCAAAGACAGCCTTTGCCATCACCAATGCGGATGACAAGAACGGCATGATCATGGTGCAGAACACCAAGGCCACCATCAAGACCTACTCTACCCGCTCCATGGCAGACTTCAAGGCAAGAATCCTGGAGTGCCACTTCGGCGGTATGTATCTGGAGGTAGATGGCAGAGAGGTTGGTGTGCAATTCATCGGTAAGTTCAACGTAAGCAACCTGCTTGCCGTATACGGTGCAGCCATCATGCTTGGCAAGAAGCCAGAGGATGTGCTCGTTGTGATGAGCACCTTGCACAGCGTGAGCGGACGTCTGGAGCCAATCCAATCACCAGAAGGTTTCACCGCTATCGTTGACTATGCCCACACACCAGACGCACTGGAGAATGTCCTCAATGCCATCCACGAGGTGCTCGATGGCAAGGGCGGTGAGGTAATCACCGTTTGCGGTGCTGGCGGCAACCGTGACAAGGGCAAGCGTCCATTGATGGCACAAGAGGCAGTAAAGCAGAGCGACAAGGTTATCATCACCAGCGACAACCCTCGCTTCGAGGAGCCACAAGACATCATCAATGATATGCTCGCAGGCCTCAATGCTCAGCAGATGAAGAAGGTAATCAGCATCGTGGACCGCAAGGAAGCCATCCGCACAGCTTGCATGATGGCTAAGAAGGGCGATGTCATCCTCATTGCCGGCAAGGGACACGAGGACTATCAGGAAATCAAGGGAGTAAAGCACCATTTCGACGATAAGGAGGTAGTGCGCAATATCTTTGGCATCGAGCAGAAGTAAGATGTTCTGAGGATACAAATCATATAAAGAAAACAAAAAAAGTAAACAAAGACAAATGTTATACTATCTCTTTAGATTTTTGGAACAGTGGGGCATCTCAGGCTCTCACATGTGGGGTTACATCTCATTCCGTGCCTTGTTAGCCTCATCGTATCATTGATTATCTCTGCTTGGTTTGGCGAGAAGTTTATCAAGTACCTCAAGAGCAAGCAAATCACAGAGACCCAGCGAGATGCTAGCATCGACCCATTCGGCGTAAAGAAGATTGGCGTGCCTTCCATGGGTGGCGTCATCATCATCATGGCGATACTGATACCAGTATTGCTGCTCGGCAGATTACGCAACATCTACTTGATATTGATGATTGTCACCACAGTATGGCTCGGATTCCTGGGCGGTATGGATGACTTCATCAAGATATTCAAGAGAGACAAAGAGGGACTGAAAGGTAGATACAAGATTGTAGGTCAGATAGGTATTGGTCTCATAGTGGGCTTGGTACTCTGGGCTTCTCCAGATGTCAAGATGAACGAGAACCTTGCCATCGAGCGACAGGGACAGGAGACGGTGGTAACGCATCGCACAGAGGCCACCAAGTCGCTGAAGACTACCATTCCTTTCGTCAAGGGTCATAACTTGGACTATAGCAAAATCACAAGTTTCTGCGGCAAATACAAGACCGCAGCAGGCTGGATACTCTTCGTCATCATGACCATCTTCGTGGTAACCGCCGTTTCCAATGGTGCCAACCTCAATGATGGTATGGACGGTATGTGTGCCGGCAACTCAGCCATCATAGGTGTGGCACTAGGCATTCTGGCATACGTATCATCCCACATCCAGTTTGCCGCCTACCTCAACATCATGTATATCCCTGGTTCTGAGGAGCTGGTGGTATTCTTCTGCGCCTTCATCGGAGCTTGATAGGTTTCCTGTGGTACAATGCCTACCCTGCCCAAGTATTCATGGGCGATACGGGTTCGCTGACCATCGGCGGTATCATCGCCGTAGGTGCCATCATCATCCACAAGGAGTTGATGTTGCCTATCCTCTGCGGCATCTTCTTCGTAGAGAGCCTCAGCGTCATCGTGCAGGTGTACTATTACAAGCTGGGCAAACGCAAGGGCATCAAGCAGCGCATCTTTAAGCGCACTCCTATCCACGACAACTTCCGCACCCAGGACAGCCAGTTGGACCCAGAGTGCAAGTATCTGCTGAAAAAGCCACACAATGCCTTCCATGAGTCAAAGATTACCATCCGTTTCTGGATTGTAACCATCATCTTGGCGGCACTGACCATCATCACATTAAAGATTAGATAAAATAACAATATGAGCAAAATTGTAATTTTAGGAGCTGGCGAAAGCGGCGCTGGAGCAGCCGTGCTGGCTAAGAAGGAGGGTTTTGAAGTATTCGTTTCTGACATGTCTAAGATTCAGGACAAATACAAAAAATTGATGGACGACCACAACATCGAGTGGGAAGAGGGACATCATACTGAAGAGAAAATTCTAGATGCTGACGAGGTCATCAAGAGTCCGGGTATTCCAAAGGAAGCACCTATGATTCAGAAGTTGATGGCTAAGGGCACCCACATCATCAGCGAGATAGAATTCGCTGGTAGATATACCGATGCCAAGATGATTTGCATCACGGGTAGCAATGGCAAGACCACCACTACCTCGCTCATCTACATTCATCAATCGCTGCTGTGATGTAGTTGGCTAGGCAATATCGGCAAGAGTCTCGCCCTGCAGGTGGCAGAGACTCCCCATAAGTACTACGTTATCGAGTTGAGTAGTTTCCAGCTCGACAATATGTACGATTTCCGTGCCAACATCGCCATCTTGCTCAACATCACACCAGACCACCTGGACCGTTACGAGTTCTCTATGCAGAAATATACAGATGCCAAGATGCGCATCACCCAGAACCAAACAGAGGAAGATAGCTTCATCTACTGGAACGACGACCCTATCGTCAAGAAGGAACTGGGTAAATACGACCTCAAGTCTCACCTCTGCCCATTCGCAGAGACCAAGGAAGAAGGCACCGTGGCTTTATCGACAATGGCAAGTTCACCCTCACCTTCCCTACAGACTTCGAAATGCCACAGGAGGACATGAGCCTCAGCGGCAAGCACAACATCTACAATAGCTTGGCTGCTGCCTTGGCTTGCAACATCGCCGGCATCGACAAGGAGACTCTGCACAAGGGACTTAGCGACTTCCCAGGCGTAGAGCACCGCTTGGAGAAAGTGGGTCAGTATGGTGGTGTTTACTATGTCAACGACTCAAAGGCTACAAATGTAGATGCATGCTGGTATGCCTTGGAGAGCATGAAGACTCCAACTATCCTCATCGTAGGCGGAAAGGACAAGGGCAATGACTACAACCAGATCAAGGACTTGGTGAAGAAGAAGTGCGTAGGCATCGTATATCTCGCGCCGACAACAAGAAATTGCATGACAACTTCGACGAGCTCGGCATCCCTGTACGTGACACCCACAGCATGAAAGACTGCGTGGCAGCCTGCAAGGAACTCGCCAAGCCTGGTGATACCGTACTGCTGAGCCCATGCTGCGCTAGCTTCGACCTCTTCAAGAACATGGAGGATCGCGGAGAGCAATTCAAGTCATTGGTAAGAGCACAATAAAACAACAAAAGAACAAACAGGAAATATGAACAGCAAAACCATAGGCAACATTTTCAAGGGAGACAAGGTTATCTGGATGATATTCTTCTTCCTCTGCATGATCAGCATCATAGAGGTATACTCTGCCTCTAGTTCGCTGACCTACAAGTCGGAGAACTATATGGGTCCTGTCATCAAGCACATGGGGCTCTTGGGATTAGGCATTCTTACCATGATATGTATGCTCAAGGTTAAATGTAAGTATTTTAAGATTGTCACTCCCTTTGTGCTGGGATTTTCTTTCTTGCTGCTCATTTGGGCTTTGGTGGCTGGTCAGTCGGCAAATGGCGCATCCAGATGGATCAACCTTGTTGGATTCAATTTCCAACCATCAGAGCTAGCCAAAGGAGCAGTGATACTGGCTGTGGCACAGATTCTAAGTGCCATGCAAACAGAGAATGGAGCCAACAATAGAGCCTTCAAGTTTATCTTGGTGGCATGTGGCCCCATTTGTCTTCCTGATAGGATTGGAGAACTTGTCCACAGCCATGTTGCTCTGTGTCACCATCCTCTGCATGATGATCGTGGGCAGAATCCCTATGAAACTCATTGGCATCTTGGTGGGCACGGTTCTCATTGCCATCAGCCTGATGCTGGGTACCATCATGATTATAGGACATGATGACCAAGAAACCGTCAAGCCAGAGAACACGCTAACAGAAAACGTGACAAAAGAAGAACCAAGTACAGCCGGAAAGCTCTTCCACAGAGCCGACACCTGGAAAGCCCGCATAGACAAGTTTCTGGACTCCAAGCCAGTGGCTCCTGAGGACGTAGACTTGAACAAGGACGCCCAAGTGGCACACGCCAACATCGCCATTGCCTCATCCAATATCGCGGGCAAGGGACCGGGCAATTCTGTGGAGCGCGACTTTCTCTCGCAAGCTTACTCTGACTTCATCTATTCCATCATCATAGAAGAGATGGGCATCGAGGGAGCCATCGCTGTGGCTATGCTCTATATCTTCCTGCTCTTCAGAGTGGGAAGAATAGCCAATCGCTGCGAGAACAACTTCCCCGCTTTCCTAGCCATGGGACTTGCCATCCTGCTCGTGATTCAGGCTTTGTTCAATATGATGGTAGCAGTAGGTTTGGCACCAGTAACTGGTCAGCCTTTACCACTGATAAGCCGAGGAGGAACTTCCACGGTTATCAACTGCGTATATCTTGGCATCATACTGAGTATCAGCAGGACAGCAAAGAAGAAAGATGGCAATCAAAATGCGCATCATGAGGCAAAAATCGCTGTAGCATAAAAAAAGAAGAAAATAAATTGAGCAAAAATGCCAATAAATGGATTTTTTTGCTTACCTTTGCGTTAGATTTGTTTACTCTTAGCATAAGAAACAAGAATGGATATGAATAATGAATTAAGAATCATCATAAGTGGAGGCGGCACAGGAGGTCATATTTTCCCTGCCGTATCCATCGCAAACGCCATCAAGCAAAGCGCCTGATGCCAAGATTTTGTTTGTGGGAGCACTCGGCAAGATGGAAATGACAGCGTGTCCCTCGCGGCTTGGGTTATGAAAATCAAGGGATTTGCCTATTCGCGGGTTTCACAGAAAGCACTTGCTCAAAGAACATTGCCGTGCTCTTCAAGATATGGAAGAGCCAGCACATGGCAAAGAACATCATCAAACAGTTCAAGCCAATGGCTGCTGTGGGAGTGGGCGGTTTCGCCAGCGGACCTACATTGAACGTTTGCGCCAGCAAAGGTATACCTTGCCTCATCCAGGAGCAGAACTCATACGCAGGAGTCACCAACAAGCTCTTGGCTAAGAAGGCTGAAAAGATATGTGTGGCTTACGAAGGAATGGAACGTTTCTTCCCTGCCGACAAGATTATCATGACAGGAAACCCTGTCAGACAGAATGTCTTGGAGACCACCATCACACCAGAAGAGGCACGCAAGCAGTTTGGCTTGGATCCAGACAAGAAGACCATTCTCTTGGTGGGCGGCAGCCTAGGTGCCAGAACCATCAATGAGAGCATCTTGCAGCATCTCGACATGGTAAAGGAAAGCGGCGTACAATTTATCTGGCAAACTGGTAAGTACTATAACGCAGCCATCATGGAGCAACTCAAGGGCAAGGAATTGCCAATGCTCAAGGTAACCGACTTCATCGGCGACATGGGCGCAGCCTATAAGGCAGCCGACCTTGTCATCAGCCGTGCCGGAGCCAGCAGCATCAGTGAGTTCTGCCTCATTGGCAAACCAGTCATCTTGGTTCCTAGCCTAATGTGGCAGAGGATCATCAGACCAAGAATGCCATGGCACTGGTCAACAAGGACGCAGCCATCTATGTGAAGGATGCAGAGGCACCAGCCGTATTGCTGAAAAAAGCCATTGACACAGTCAAGGACGAGGCTAAGCTCGCATCTCTCTGTGAGAACATCAAGAAATTAGGATACAAGAACTCTGCCGACGTCATCGCCGACGAAGTCATTAAATTAGCAACAAGATAATGGAACTCAAAGATATTAAAGCTGTTTATTTCGTAGGCGCAGGTGGCATCGGCATGAGCGCCATCGCAAGATACTTCCTCAACAAGAAGTTGGTAGTAGCCGGATATGACAAGACACCTTCTAACTTGACTCACGACTTGGAAAAGGAAGGCATGCTCATCCACTATGAGGAAAACGTTGACCTCATACCAGAGGCTTGTAAGGATGCCAAGACCACATTGGTAGTTTACACTCCAGCCATCCCAGCTGAGCACAAGGAATTGGTATATTTCCATGAGAATGGTTTTACCATTGAGAAGCGTGCCCAGGTTCTTCGGCACACTGACCCGCACCCCACAAAAGGCTTGTGCGTAGCTGCACTCACGGCAAGACCACCACATCTACCATGTGCGCCCACATCATGCACCAAAGCCATATCGACTGCAATGCCTTCTTGGGAGGTATCTCCAAGAACTATGGCACCAACTACATCCTCTCTGATAAGAGCGACTACGTAGTAATAGAAGCAGATGAGTTCGACCGTAGCTTCCACTGGTTGCGTCCATGGATGAGCGTAATTACATCCACCGACCCAGACCATCTCGACATCTACGGCACCAAGGAGGCTTATCTCGAAAGCTTCCGCCACTACACAGAATTGATACAGCCAGGTGGTTCCCTCATCATCCACAAAAACTTGGAGATGAAGCAACACGCACAGGACGGTGTCAAGATATATGAATACAGTCTCAACGAGGGTGACTTCCACGCTGAGAACATCAAGATAGAGAATGGCGAGATCACATTTGACTTCATCTCTCCTATCGAAAACGTAACAGGCGTAGAACTTGGTCAGCCAGTGCCTATCAATATCGAGAATGGCGTGGCAGCCATGGCTATGGCTCAGTTGAATGGCTGCACAGCAGATGAGTTGCGCAATGGCATGAAGACCTACGGAGGTGTAGACCGTCGTTTCGACTTCAAGATCAAGACCGACAAACTGGTCTTCCTCTCCGACTACGCACACCATCCTAAGGAGATATACCAGAGTGCCAAGAGCATCAGGGAATTATACAAGGACCGCAAGATAACAGCCATCTTCCAGCCACACTTGTATACTCGCACCCGCGACTTCTACAAGGACTTTGCCAACAGTCTCAGTCTCTTGGACGAAGTAATCCTCTGCGACATCTACCCTGCTCGCGAGCAGCCTATCCCAGGTGTTACATCCAAGCTGATCTATGACAACCTGAAGCCAGGAGTAGAGAAAAGCATGATACACAAGGAAGACGTACTCGACTTGGTAAAGAGCCGTGACTTCGACGTACTCATCGTCTTGGGAGCAGGAGATTTGGACAACTACGTGCCACAAATAACAGAAATATTAGAAAATAAATAAATGCATATCAATTGGAAGAAAGTCATTATCATCACACTTGATTTGGTGCTAGGCACCTATCTCGTGTTAGCCATCACCAGGTTTAACAAACCTGATGAGAAGGGTTTGGTGTGCACCAAGGTGAACATCAATATCCAAGACGAGATGACCAATGGCTTTCTCAATGCAAAAGAAATCAAGCAACGACTGGAATTCAAAAAGCTGTACCCATTGACGAAACCGCTTTCAGAAGTCAATACTCGCAAGATAGAAGAGACTCTGAAATCCAGCCCATTCGTTAAGTCGGCAGAATGCTACAAAACCCAGGACGGACTGGTGGACATATATCTCACACAGCGTATGCCCATTGTGCGAATCAAGAGTATCTACAATGAAGATTACTACGTAGACGACCACAATCAGATTATGCCCAACACCAGCTACACGAGCGACATGATTATTGCAACGGGCTACATCAACAAATGGTATGCAAAGAAATACATCTCGCTGCTAAGCAAATCTCTGATGAAGAGTGAGCTATGGAGAAACCAAATAGAGCAAATCAACGTTTTGCCTGATAGAGGTATAGAATTGGTGCCACGAGTTGGCAACCACATTATATATATAGGTAACCTCCCAGAAAGCAATCAAGCTAGCAAGCGAGAAAAAGACATAGATGATTTCGTCAACAAGAAGATGGATAGATTGGAGAAATTCTATAAATATGGCCTCTCACAGGCTGGATGGAACAAGTATTCGTATATCAACATCGAATTTGACAACCAAATCATCTGCAAGAAACATAAGAACAGCTAATATAAAACAGAAATATTAAAAATAAGATAAGGACTATGCCAAAGGAATTTATTGTAGCTATCGAGCTTGGCTCATCTAAGATGACAGGTATAGCAGGACAGAAAAACTTAGACGGCAGCATCACCGTGCTTGCTACCGTCGAGGAGAACTCATCGTCTTGCATCAGAAAGGGTGTAATCTACAACATCACGCAAACCGTTCAATGCCTCACCAACATTGTCAAGAAGTTGAAGAACATTCTAAAGCAAGACATCACCCAGGTATACGTTGGCGTGGGTGGACGCTCTATTCGTAGCATCAAAAACGTTACAGTCAAGGACTTTCCAGACAACACGATCATCACACAAGCGATGATCAATGAGCTCATGGATGCTAACCGCAACATGATTTACACAGATCAAGAGATATTAGACGCAGCCACACAGGAATACAAGATAGACAACCAGTATCAAATAGATCCTGTAGGCATCCAGTGTACTCATCTTGAAGGTGTGTTCTTGAATATACTTTGGCGTAAGAACTTCTACAACAACATCAATGTTTGTTTCGAAAAAGCAAACATTCCTATCGCTGAAATGTATTTGGCACCATTGGCGATGGCAGACAGCGTGTTGACCGATTCTGATAAACGAGCAGGATGTATGCTTGTTGACTTGGGCGCAGACACCACAACTGTCTCTGTATATTATAAAGGTATATTGAGACACCTCTCTGTCATACCATTGGGTAGTAATAACATTACCAAGGATTTGACTTGCCTCCAGATAGAAGAACAAGACGCAGAGAAGATGAAGCTTAAATATGCCAAGCATATACAGACATCAACAACATCGACCCAACGCTCAACTATCCAGTAGATAAAGACAGAAGCATAGAAAGCAAGAAATTTATCGAAATCGTAGAAGCTAGAGTCGAGGAAATCGTAGAGAACGTTTGGTTCCAAGTGCCTGTGGAATATTCCGACAAGTTGATGGGTGGCATCATCTTGACTGGTGGCGGAAGCAATATGCCTGAAATCGACAAGGTATTCAAGACTCATACCCACATTGAGAAGGTGCGTATTGCTAAATTCATCAACCAAACGGTTAATTCCAAAGACCCAAAAATAACCAACCATGTTGGCATGATGAATACCATTTGGGACTCCTTGCCAAGGGAGACATGAACTGTGCAGGAGATGAAATAGGAACTGACCTCTTTGCATCAGCAGGCAGCGACAAGACAACAACAGCTGAGCCTCACAAGATTCCTAGAAATCCTAATGAGACCGTAGGAACAGGAGTAGTTCTGACAGCAGCCGAAAAGCTGAAAGTTGAAGAGGATGCTCGAAAGAAAGAAAGAGGAGGAAGAAGAGGCTGCAAGAATAGCTGCCCAGGAAGAGGAAGAAAGACTCGAAAGAGAAA